>Ga0315902_10000019_pt1 | contig 248155 bp, 205 predicted proteins | sample LakEriMetagenome_9_FD_203523 | JGI IMG/M metagenome (GOLD analysis project Ga0315902, IMG submission 203523) | Freshwater fungal communities from buoy surface, Lake Erie, Ohio, United States - Buoy 12 MA117 | ecosystem: Environmental > Aquatic > Freshwater > Lake > Lake biofilm | place: USA... | reverse complement strand
CAGAATACCTGCGGCAACAGTCCGATTCGTTGCTTGAGTTTGACGACCTACCCCAACACGCCGGCATCGATCAGCGGTCCCGTGCAGCCTTGCATCAATACGTTGAACACGTACAGTTGTCCTGCTGTGTTTGGCGCAACATCTTACACCTGGACTGTCCCCACGGGATGGGTCATCCAGAGTGGTCAGGGTACAGCGAGCATCACGGTGCTCTGCAACGGCACAAGCGGCAACGTCCGCGTGCGCTCGTTGAACGCCTGCGGAAACTCCGGTTTACGTTCACTGGCAACAACACCCAAAGCATGCGGTACGACGGCCATGCCGATGCAGCTCGAACTCTGGCCGAACCCAACCAGCGATCGCGTGTTCTTCGCCCACGGCGATAACCAGCCTGACCACCTACACATCTACGACATGCTCGGCCGCGACGTGTACAGCGGCAACTGGCTACCTGAGTTCGACGTCACCGGCCTTGCCGGCGGCATCTACTTCGTGCGCGCTACGTATCAAGGCGAGAGTGTGGTGAAGAGGATGGAAGTGGTGAGGTAGGGACTGGGGACTGGGGACTGGGGACAAATGACTAATGAAAAAAGGCCTGCGTTGAGAGATCAATGCGGGCCTTTTTCATTCGCCACGGTTGGTGAGCGGAGCCGAACCACGCCAATCGCCAATCGCCATTCGCCACTCGCCACTCCTCTTCGTATTTTCGCGCTCAAATCCAAACAACATGGTCGGAATTATCATGGGCAGTAAGAGCGACTTGCCGGTAATGCAGGAAGCAGCCGAAGCCCTTCAGCTTCTGGGAGTGCCTTATGAACTAACGATTGTCAGCGCGCACCGTACACCCGAGCGCATGTTTGAATACGCTACTCAAGCGGCAGACCGTGGGATTAAGGTCATTATTGCAGGAGCCGGCGGCGCCGCGCATTTGCCCGGTATGACAGCTTCCCTCTCCGCATTACCCGTGATTGGTGTTCCCATTAAATCTTCCAACTCCATTGATGGCTGGGATAGTGTGTTATCGATTTTGCAAATGCCGGCCGGAGTTCCCGTGGCCACTGTTGCCCTCAATGGAGCACGCAATGCCGGTATTCTGGCAGCACAAATTATCGGTAGTCACGACCAGGCAACGTTACAGCGCATTGTGGCGTTCAAAGAAGAACTGAAAAACAAAGTCATGGAGGCCGTCAACGACCTCAACACGAAATAATCACGCTCGTTCAAGACCTATGCTATCTCTCGACCCCAAAGAACTTCCTCAGCCCAAACTGCATCAATACCTGCTGGGAGCTATTGGCCCGCGGCCCATCGCATTTGCCAGTACGATTGATCAAGAGGGACGTGCGAACCTTGCGCCCTATAGCTTCTTCAACGTCTTTAGTTCGAATCCGCCGATCCTGATCTTCTCACCGGCTCGCCGCGGCCGCGATAACACAACCAAACACACGCTGGAGAACGCCATTGCTCACCGCGAATGTGTCATCAACATTGTCAACTACGACATGGTTGAGCAAATGTCGCTGGCCAGCACAGAATATCCCGCAGGAGTCAGTGAGTTTGAAAAAACCGGCCTTACACCCATCGCCTCGGATGTTGTGAAACCATTCCGCGTGAAAGAAGCCCCGGTGCAATTCGAATGCAAAATCAATGACGTCGTTGCCCTTGGAACGCAGGGCGGCGCCGGCAACCTGGTCATCTGCGAAGTCGTGCGCATCCATGTCGCTGAATCCATCTTGGATGAAGAAGGCCGAATTTCACCGATCAAGATGGATCAAGTAGCGCGTATGGGCGGTCATTGGTACACCCGCGCCAACAAAGGACTCTTTCAACTCCCCCAACCCATGACGCAAATCGGAATCGGGTTCGATGCGCTGCCCGCTGATATCAAGACCTCGACCATCCTCACCGGTAACGAACTGGCGCAGCTGGCCGGTGTTGAAAGTCTTCCCAACGAAACCGAAGTGAATGAGTACAAACTCACCGAACTAGCCGATCTCTTCATGGAGTTCGAGGGAAAAGCCGCCGAGCTTGAGGTAGAACTCCACAAGAAAGCGAAAGCATTACTTCAGGATAAAAAAGTAACCGACGCCTGGATGACGTTATTGTCGTTCAATAACTAATTGCCATTGGCGTTGGAAAAAACACCCGCCAAAGGCGAATCAATCGATATCCTAAACGCCCTGCGGGCCCTGGCAGCAGTGATGGTTTGCCTGTTTCACGCTTCGTTTCTGATCGCACCCTTTTCTTCATTGACCAATCAAGTTCTTGATTTGGGACAGTTCGGCGTTTACGTGTTTTTCGTCATCAGCGGTGTGGTCATACCGCTTGCATTGGAGAAAGTAAATTACCGGTTGAACGACTTTCCGATGTACATGGCTAAACGTATCGTTCGGCTCATGCCTCCGCTGATTGTTTCGGCAACCATCGTTGCGATAAGTTCCTGGTTTGCGCTGCATACAGATGCCATTACACTCCTTCACCAATGGTTGGCAAGCATTACGCTCACCGCACCGATTGTGAATGTCCCCTGGCTCAATGAAGTCTACTGGACGTTGTATGTCGAGATGCAATACTATGTCTACATCGGACTGCTGTTTCCCTTTTTGCATCGCGCTTCCGACAAAAAACGAAGGGTGATTGTGTCGCTGATTTTAGTCTCTTCGTTCATCTCCTTATGGAGTCCCGGTTATGCACAATCCAAACTGCCCTTTCAGCTGCCGGTATTCGTGATGGGATTAATCACCTACTTCCATTACCGAAACATCTTTTCCCGTAAAGAATATTTCGCATGGCTTGCGCTGAGCACCGGTGTTTGTTTCTACCTCAACGGATATCTACATGGATATAGCTATTGGATTGGCATCATGGCGGCACTCACCTCGCTAACCATCGCTCATGTGCATCGTGGACCACGCCTGCTCAGTGCATTGGGTGAATACAGTTATTCATTCTACCTGATGCACTGGCCGGTCATTAGCGCCTTGTGCTTTCTGGCAGGAAATGTTCTTGAAACACTCTCGGGCGCGGTGATGACTTTTGTTGCAGTATTGCTTGGATCTACAGTTGTTGCGCGACTCTTTTATTCACTCACCGAACAACCTGCACTCAGATGGTCACGACGCCTGCACTATAAACGCGCAGACAGTCAAAAGGACTGAACCTAAGAACGATGCTTTAAGAATTGGGATTACCTTGTCTGGGCGGGCCGCCGCTGCGCTTTTTGAAAAAGCGTTTCTTCCCGTTTCCACCCCCATTTCCTCCTCCATGACCATGGCGACGTGGTGGCGGAGTATCGGTAAGTTGTGGACCGGGACCAAGGAATACCGGAAGTGGCAGTTTTTCGATTTCGCGTTCGATGAGCTTTTCAATACGCTTAAATCCGCGCATATCATCGGGCGAAATGAGCGTGAGCGCCTCACCACTGCGTTGCGCGCGCGCTGTGCGACCAATGCGGTGCACATAATCTTCGGCATCGCGCGGAACATCATAGTTAACGACCATATCGATGCCGTCGACATCGATGCCGCGACTAATCACATCCGTTGCCACCAGCACATTGATTTGCTTGTTGCGGAATTTGCGCATCACTTCTTCGCGCTGCTCTTGTTCAAGATCACTGGAAATGCGATCGGCTTGAACGCCGGATTGCACGAGTTTGCGGTGCAAGGCACTCACGGCGTGTTTACGTGAGCAAAACACGATGATGCACTGATCTGCTCTTGCCGGATCTTTCAAGATGTGCAGCATGAGCGATAGCTTCTGAGTATCATGCACGATGTAAGCCCCTTGCTTCACTTTTTCGGCAGGCTTGGAGATGGCGATACTCACCTGCTCCGGTTCATGCATGAACGTCTTGGCCAATTGAGCGATGCCTTGAGGCATGGTGGCCGAAAACATCAGTGTTTGACGCTTATCGTTGACCGCTCGAATGATGCGAAACAAATCGGGTTGAAAGCCCATATCGAGCATGCGATCGGCTTCATCCAAAATCAAAAAACGCAAGCGAGAAAAATCCACGTGGCCTACGTTCATGTGTGATATCAAACGACCGGGCGTAGCAATGATGATGTCTACACCGTTGACAATAGCCAGTTTCTCCTGATAAAAATCCTGCCCATCGCCGCCGCCATAGATGGCTACTGAAGATGTCCCGGTGAAATACGAATAGGCCTCAACAGCTTGGTCGATTTGTAAAGCAAGTTCTCGTGTAGGAACAATAATGAGGGCTTGCGTCCCGGCATGATCAGGCTTGTCCATGATCATGTTCAAAATAGGGAGCACAAACGCCGCCGTTTTACCGGTACCTGTTTGTGCAATGCCAATCAGGTCTTTTCCCGAAAGTATAATCGGGATACTCTGCGCCTGGATTGGAGTCGCTGTGTTGTAGTTCATCGAGAGAATGCCCTCGAGCAGCTCCGTATGCAGGTTGAGTTCGGTAAATTCCAAAATGAGTTGTGTTAGGGGCTACTTAAAATGGGAGATCATCTTCCATTTCAGCAGCTGTAGGCGGCATCGGCGGCGGCATTGGAGCACCTGCAGGAGCAGTAGCTTCAGCGCCTTGTGTTTCCAATTTCCACGATACAAGCGAGTTGTAGTATTTGCCTTGATACTCGCGTCCGCGGATATCAAAGAACACCTTGATGCGATCGCCGGGCTTATACGATGTGATCAAATTGCCCTTTTCTTTGAGCAATTCAAATTGAATGTCTTGTGGGTATTGTTCTTCCGTGGTAATGACAAATTCGCGCTTGGTAAAACCACTGGCGAAGGCCTGCTCGTCACGGATCAATTTTACTCTTCCAATCAGTTCCATAGTTCGTTATGATTCATGTGCGAAAGTACCGCTTAAACAAGGTTTGCGCAGTGCTTCCGCATAATTTGTGAATATCTATCCTGTCGCTTTCGATTAACGCACAAGCTTCTTGTACTTGATGCGATGGGGTGTGGTATCTCCCAGGCGCTTCTTCTTATTCTCCTCGTATTCGCTAAAATCTCCCTCGAAGTAGTACACATTTGAATCGCCTTCAAAGGCCAGAATGTGCGTACAGATTCGGTCGAGAAACCAACGGTCGTGGCTAATCACCACCGCGCAACCGGCGAAATTTTGAATACCTTCCTCCAGCGCACGAAGGGTATTCACGTCAATATCGTTGGTCGGTTCATCCAGCAGCAGCACGTTGGCTTCAGTCTTCAAGGTCATGGCCAAATGCAGACGATTGCGCTCACCACCGGAGAGCACACTAACCTTCTTCTGCTGGTCTGCTCCCTGGAAGTTGAACTTGCTGCAATAAGCGCGTGAGTTGATGGTTTGACCACCTACTTCAATCACCTCGTTGCCGCCGCTGATCACTTCATACACACTTTTCTCCGGATCAATTTCCTTGTGGCGCTGATCCACGTATCCGATCTTCACCGTTTCACCGATACGGATACTTCCGCCATCGGGCTGCTCTTCATTCATGATCATGCGGAACAACGTCGTCTTACCGGCACCGTTCGGCCCGATAATCCCCACGATTCCGGCAGGCGGCAACTTGAACGACAAATGATCAATCAAGAGGCGGTCTTCAAAGCCTTTGGTAACATCCGTAAACTCGATGACATCATTCCCAAGGCGCGGACCGTTGGGAATCGGAATTTCCAACTTCGCTTCCTTCTCCTTCTCCCCTTCACTCATCATGCGATCGTAGTTCTGTAAACGCGCTTTGTTTTTCGCGTGACGGCCTTTAGGATTTGTGCGCACCCATTCCAACTCTCGCTCAAGAATCTTCCTGCGCTTACTCTCCTGCTTCTCTTCCTGCGCCAAACGCTTGGATTTTTGTTCCAACCAAGAAGAATAATTGCCCTGGTATGGAATGCCCTCACCGCGATCGAGCTCGAGGATCCAACCCGCAACATTATCCAGGAAGTAACGGTCGTGAGTCACTGCCAACACGGTGCCTTTGTATTGCGACAAATGCTGCTCCAACCACAACACCGATTCTGCGTCTAAGTGGTTGGTCGGCTCATCGAGCAACAATACATCGGGCTGCTGCAGAAGCAAACGGCACAATGCAACGCGACGACGTTCACCACCGCTGAGTACACCAATTTTCGAGTCCTCAGCCGGGCAACGAAGGGCGTCCATGGCTACCGATAGTTTGTTGTCGAGATCCCAACCACCCAATGCTTCGATTTTATCCTGAGCGGCGGCCTGACGATTCATCAAGGCTTCCATCTTTTCGGGGTCGTTCAGGATTTCTTCATCCATGAACTTCAGGTTGATTTCTTCGTATTCCTTCAGCGCGTCGGTGATGGGCTTCACGCCTTCCTCCACGATTTCGCGAACAGTCTTGGTGTCGTCAAGTTGCGGTTCCTGCGGAAGATACCCTACCGAATAACCGGGACTCCAAACTACATCGCCCTGAAAGGACTGGTCTAGGCCGGCAATGATTTTCATTACGGTTGACTTACCCGCACCGTTCATACCGAGGATACCGATTTTGGCACCGTAGTAAAAACTGAGGTAAATGTCTTTGATGATGTGCTTTCCGGTTGGGGTGAACTTGTTCACTCCTACCATCGAAAAAATGATTTTCTTATCGTCGCTCATGCTTGTTGCTGTTGAGGCGGCGAAAGTAGTAAGGAATAAGCGAGGAAGGAAGCGCTTGCGTTTATTGCGGCGAAGTTTCGGGACGCAATAATTTCATGAGTTGAGAGGTCTGCGACAACTTGCGTACATCCGGATTGCGGCGTTTTTTCTTGGGTGAAATCACATCTTTCGACGAAGTGGTGGTCACTCGGACGCTCTTGACTTCTGACAGCGATTCAGCCTCTGCGCGAGTGGAGGCGGCACCCTGAGCACTCGGTGCAGCAGCTTCTTTTGAAAGCGTCATGTCTTCAGCCATCGCTTCCGAGGGCGTATCAACCACTGCCGGAGCCTCGAACTCTTCTTCCTCTTGTGCTGTCAGTTTTACCGTTTTCACTGTCGCTTCGTAATTATAGATGTCGTCAACAGCTTCCGGAGCCGGCGGAACGATAGCCTCAGGAAGTGCAGCATACAATTTTTCCGCATTGGAAGGCATAACTACAGAGGCAGTGTCGGGCGCTGCCGGTTGAATCGGAGCCGGCGGCGGTGCCGTTTGCTCCATTTGCGCTGTATCGGTAGACTTCCATAGAGGTGCAAAGAAGATAACTACGAAACCAACCACTGAAGCTGCAATAGCCCAACCCATCCAAGGTGCGAATCGTGGACGATAGCCACGCTCGCGCTCGGCATGTTCCGCAAATTCGTGAAGCAAGGCTGTGCTCAAGGCTTCCGGTGGTTCCTGTAATTCATTGCTGAACGACAATTCATGCATCTGCAAAAGCATATCGCGCATAGACGTATACTCTGCTGCATCTTGCACGTGCTGCAAAATGAAGCTTCGCTCCTCGTCGAGGAGTTCATCAAAGCGCTTGCTCATGAGCAAAGCTTCAATGTCTTCAAAGCGATATGCGTCTTGTTCGTTCATGTTATGCAACAATGGTCAGCAAACAAGCCAGCCAAACGGCAATGCCTTCGAATGCTTTCAATTTGACGTTCAATTCTTTCAGTAAATAAAACAAGCGCGACTTCACGGTTCCTTCACTGACGCGCATGATTTCACTGATTTCAATAATGCTCAACTCCTGTACGAATCGCAGCTCGAAGGTCTCCCGCTTGACTTCATCAAGTTGTGACAGGGCGCCTGCCAACTTCTCCATAAACGTCTTGCGATCCATATCCTTTTGTGCTACCGGTTTCGCCGATGTTTTCGCTTCCGCCTTCATCGTCTGACTGGCTTCTTTGCGCACTTCTACCTTCGCATATTCATTCTTACACATGTTGTGCGCAACGCTGTACAGCCAGGTTTTGAATGGACGCGAAGCATCATACAAGTGGGATTTCTGAAACACCTTGGTGAACAATTCCTGGGTGAAATCGCGGGCTTTCTCTTTGTCCTTCCACAGCATTCTCAAGAAATAGTTGAACATGAGCTTGCCGTAACGATTGTACAATTCTTCAAACGCCCGTTGATTGTGCTGCCCCACGAGAGCCATTAACTGCTCATCGTGTTCGTGCTGGTATGGACGTTTATTAAGCAACATGTTGTCTGCTATTTTACCCCCGGTATTTGTTCCTTCTCGCCAACGCTCTTGGCGATTTCAGCATATACCTTTTTGATTTCCTTCAATTCGTTTTTCTTTCCGGTCTCAACCATATAACCTGCGAGTAAACCCAGCGGCATCAAATAATTGGCGTTCATGGGTAACCCGGAAGTGAGCGCATTCTTTGCACAATTCTTCCACCACTGCCTATGCAGGACTTTGACGTTAGCGATAGGGACGCTACTCACTTTGAACGCTAGTCCTGTGCAGTAGAGGTCTTCTTCCAATGCCTGCAATATCATTGTTGGTGCTGCGAGTGATACATATACGGGGTAAGTCGCAGACCATTGTTTGATCATCTCAACCGGCGCACCATGCACATGATACGCTTGTTGAATCCAAACGGCGTAAGCAGTATCATCGAGCCAGGCGGTTTGAACCACGATGACATCTGGGCGAATGGCGCGCACCTGCTGCAGGGTAATCAACGGATAGGTATCTCCTGCCCCACCGGTAATGAGAATCCCATTTTGCTCCACGCTTTGAAGCAAATTCAAGGCATACTCCAACTTGTCGGCGCCATAGGCAGCCATGCCGGCCAATTCTACCGCAGCTTTGCTGATTCCTGCCTGATCCTGACGCATACACGCTTCCTTGAGTCGCTGCTCAACGCTGACCACAGTGGTTTGCGCAACGATGTGCGAACCGATAAAAACTAGGACGATGCTCGAAAGGAATGCTCTCATCTTGATTCAAATAAACGACGAATCAAGAAGGTGTTACAGCAGGGTAAAAAAAAGGTTCACACAATCAATCGTGGAAATCGAAAAGCGATCGAAACTCCTGCACCATGATTGCGGTTGCACCCCAAAGCACATGGCCATCGATGTCAAAATAGCCACTATCAAACGTTCGATTAAACGTTTTTACCAAGATGGGCTTGCGCTTGACGAGCCCCGGTTGAAGTAAAGCTTCAAGGGGGAATTCGATCAATCGATCTACTTCTGCCGGATTGGGATGAAATACCGGCTCTTCAAAACAGCAGGCTACAAAAGGTTGAACCACAAAGTGACTGGGTGGAATGTATAAGGTCGATAATTCACCGAGCAACTGCCAATTTGCAACAGCCACTCCAATCTCCTCATGCGTCTCCCGAAGAGCTGCTTGTTTGTGCGTTTCGTTCAGCTCCAATCGGCCGCCGGGAAACGACAATTGATCACTGTGCACGCCGTCGCCACTCGGACGTTTGATGAATACGGTGTGCCATTGGCCGAAACGTTTGAAGATGGGAAAAAGAACAGCACTCTCTTTGGCCGGTGGCTGTTGAGCGCGCGCTTGATCTGCGGAAGGACGCGGATAACCGATGATGGAATTGGGCTTGGTCGCCAGCGAGTCCAATTGCGACAATCGGCGACTGAGTTCGTCAATGAAAACGTCGGTAGACATTAATCGCACGGGGAATTTTCATCAAAGGCATAGCAACCTTTCCACATATAGGTACCCCAGGCATTGCCGTCGAGGTCTTCACCCAAATTATTCACGGAGCTCCAAGTGCCTTGCATGAGCGCACTACCGGTTGACAGACGGAAATTCTCCTCTTCAGGATTACACAACGCAGGCGCCTGATTGTTGCGCATCCCCAAGTAATGCAGTCCATCGTCTTCTACGCTTTCATCGGTATCTACCAAACAATATTGGAAGAGATAATTCGCAAGAGCACCTTCGTCAATATCCACCACAAACTCATTGAAGTCGGTAAGAAAGGCATTGTTGCCAAACATGATGCAGTTGTTAAACGTGCTTTCATACAACTCCCTCACCTGTATGTTTTGGTAAATATCCTCGTAGTAATTATTCAAAATGAAGGTCGGATACTGCCTGCTGTTATCGCTCCAGTAGTTGGCAAAGGTGCAATTATCCATGCGGTAGCGACCGCCGATACTGAGGCTGGCGCATTGCTGTCCGCAATTACCAATGAGTACATTTTTGGCACTTATGGAAGCTCCCTGCCCGAGCAGCCCTACCCCGGCCATATTGAGAATTTGCGTGTTTTCAATTTCCACAGCGTAGTTGATGCCCGTATAGCTTACTCCTGTTGTATCCACCTGAATGCCGATGTTGCCGTTGCGCAGAATGGCATGTTTAATTGAAGAGCCCGTGCTCCCAAATATCCAGATACCTCCTCTAACAATACTTGCGATTTGTGGGCCGATACCGGTTTCGTATGGACAATCGAGTTGAATGCCCCACTGTCCGGGTACATCATCGTAATACGACTCCAATCGATCACCTTGAAACGTAACCTCTTGTCCCGGTAGGCCTTCAATGCGAAGATTTCCCTGAGACACATAAATACCGGACTTCCCGTGACAATAGACCTGCGTCCCGGGGTTGATAGTCAGCGTTGCACCCGTATCCACCACCACGATGCCGTAAATAACATGAGGCAGGTCGCTTGTCCAAACTTCTTCTGTACCTGTTGGAATAACATAGGAAAACGGATTGTTACAAGAATTCAAACCGCCATGGAAATAGGCATTCTGACCGTAAGCCACCAATTGCACGTGTTGCACATTCCCATTAACTTCAAAACGTATGCTATCGGGAACCAGAAAAGGCAGGTTATCGGCGTTGGGGTCAATCGTTACTTCAACAAAAATGAAAATGCTGTCATTGGGAAGAATCTCAACGTCCTCCTGAACAGGCCCGTCCAAACCATCAATGTTGATGCGGTAAGGACTGTCATTACCGGAGGCCAGTGCTACTTTTGAAATCTTGATGGTGCGGTTGTAGGGGTTCTTTACACGCAGGTACTGGGTGGCGCTACCGACAGAGGCGAACACCGTGTCGAACAACACAGTGTCGGCAGAAAACTCAAGTCTGGCGGAAGAATCTTCCATGAAACGCTCTTTACGACAGCGCGTCAACAATACCATGAATGCCAGCCCCAGAAGAATGAATGAAAAAGTGTGAAGTCTCATACGTCGCAACAAAGATGGTGGAACGACGGTGTTGCTCGAATATTTTTTTCAGCCTCCTGAAAATTGAAATTGTTGAATAATTGAAGAGTCAATGCGGTAAAAGGAGTACAAAAGCCCTTTCATTTGTGATGGCTTCACCCCACCCACAGCCTTGACCAATCGCTATTCGACATATTTCTTTTTGTTGGCATGCCTCTTCGCGGTGTGCTTATCATTTATCGGTTGTCAAGACTCAACCTCAAAACGTACCTCCGCCAACGGCATTGATACCATGGGGATCTCCTCCACGGGTGCTGTGCTTTTGCAAGGACAGGTAGTCGTTATCCCGCCGCCGGCATTGCTCTCCGGAATTATTCGCAAGACAGAGATTCCCTTTAATGCTAACTTGAGCGCATCATCGATGACGCCAAAAGAGCCTGTCAGCGAATTCGAACTTGCCTTGCAGTTGGGTATTTATGGTGCCGATCTTTCTTATCTGGTCAACTACGACCGCAAAGCAGAGATAGCCCTTTGCTTATCCCGAATCCGCTCCCTGGCCGAACGCCTTGATTTGATGAACTCGGTTGACTCATCGTTGATTTCCGATATTGAAAAAGGACTTCCTGAACCCGGAGCATTAGTTGGGTTGCACAGCGATTTGTTTCGAACATTCGAGCAATACCTGAGACAAAACAATCGCCCGAAGGTCAGCAATGGCATCCTCATCGGCGGCTGGATCGAATCATTGCATCAGCTGGCCGAGCTCAGTGACAGCACAACGACCCTCGACCCGCAACTTGCGGAGCAACGATACTCGGCATATGGAATTTTGCAACTGGCAAAGTCCATTGATGAGCCTGCTATGGCCGCTCTGCTACCAACACTCACCGCCCTTTGCGATGAGCTTACGGAGTTTGATCATCGTTATCAATTCCGCGATCCAATGCACGATAAGCGGGAACACATCACTTACCTGCGCAGTGAATCCGTGGTTGAGTTTACGCCGGAGCAAATGGAAACCCTGCATGAACTCATCATGTCAACCCGAAACCAAATCCTTGTACCATGAAATTCGCAGCGTTGATAATCGCCCTTGCTGCCTGCCTTTCAAATGGATTTGGTCAGTGTTTCTCCATGGCCGAAACATGCTCCAAATCCATCGGGAATGCTTACCTCTTGGATCCGAGTTTTTTTAATGCCGAAATCAGCCCAAGCGACGTTGCTTCCTTTCGCGCCATCTGGCTTAAGGAACAAACCTATCGACTTGCTGTTTGCAGCTCCGATAATTTATCCGCCGAATGGATGGTATACGATGAGAACGGAACACTTCTCTTTTCCAATACGGAGTTTGAATCCGCCACGCAATGGGATTTTCTGTGTGAACACACCATGCATGTGCAACTGGTGGTGAGGTTAAATAAGAACGCTGTTCAGCCCGCTTGCGTGGCGATTGTTCATGGTTTTAAAAAATAAATACCCTAAAACGGAACCTGCTGACAGCCGGTTCGTACAAATCGCGCGATGAGTGCAGGAATATTAAGAGCATTGATGCAGCTGTTTGCTATTATCAGCGGCGCCGGACAGAAGTCGGGTCGCGAGATTGTAGCCTTATTTCTGCGTCAACAGCTCAACAAGGAAATGGTCAACAACTACCTCAAGTTATATGAGGAGTTTGCCGAGAAATTCCACAACGTAAAGGATTCTGAAAAGAAAACCAGTATGGCCTCGGTGAAGGTCCTGCGTATCTGCAATCAGATCAATGAAGAACTGCAGCAAAAAGAAAAGTTCTTCGTTGTCGTTCGCCTACTTGAATTCTTGCGCGAATACACCGATCACGGCCCACAAGAACTTGCCTTTGTGGAAACCGTCGCCGAAGCCTTTAACATCGAGCAATCGCTGTTTAAGAAAATCCAAACGCACGTAGACTGCGATGTCGATAAGCTCCCCGATGATGCAAATTACCTCATTGCTGCATCTGAAAGAAAAACCGATATCAAAAGCGCGCAGTTCCTGCAAGTGGAACATCTGAAAGGCATATTACTCTTCCTGCGTCTGCAAGAAGACAATATTTTTTTCGTACGCTACTTCGGTCCCGATGCGCTCAACCTGAATAGTCAGCATATCGCGCCATTGCGCACGTATGTGTTTGGCCAGGGATCAAGCATCCGTGGTGCGAAAATCAGTCCCGTATTTTACAGCGACGTACTGCACCGCTATTTGCTCACCGATAGTCCTGCCTCTATTGTCTATCGCGTGGAGGATGTATCGTATTACTTCCCCGGAACTCAGAAGCAAGCCCTGCATCAATTCAATTTGATGGAAGACAGCGGCACATTGGTGGGCATCATGGGAGGCAGTGGAGCCGGAAAAAGTACCTGCCTCAATGTGCTCAACGGCAACTACACGCCATCCTACGGGAAGATTACGCTGAACGGCATTGATATCCATCACGAGAAAGATAAAATCCGCGGTGTGTTGGGATATGTTGCTCAAGACGACTTGCTGATTGAAGAACTATCCGTTTTTCAAAACTTGTTTTACAACGCCAAGCTTTGCTTTGCCGGTAAGTCGGACCAAGAGCTGGAAGAAATGACCATGCGCACCTTGCACTCCGTTGGTCTTTCAGAATGTAAAGACTTGCGCGTGGGCAGTGTGGTGGACAAAACCATCAGCGGCGGACAACGTAAACGCCTCAACATCGCACTCGAGCTGATTCGAGAACCATCGGTATTGTTTATCGATGAACCTACCAGCGGACTTTCCAGCCGCGACTCGGAAAACATCATGGACCTGCTCAAGGAATTAACCTTGCGTGGCAAACTGATTTTTGCTGTCATACACCAACCCTCGAGCGATATCTTCAAGATGCTCGATAAGCTTTTCATACTGGACAATGGCGGCTATCCTATCTATTATGGCAATCCCGTTGAAAGCATCATCTACTTCAAGCGTCTGGCCAACCAGGTCAACCTTACCGAAAGTGAATGTCCTCATTGTGGCAACGTGAATCCCGAGCAAATCTTCAACATCATTGAAGCTAAAGTGGTGGATGAATATGGCAATGAAACCGAACATCGCAAGGTGTCGCCGGCGGAATGGAACAACTTCTTCAACGTGATGATCGGCAATCACCTGAGCAATCGCAACTTGCCCAAGGAGAAACCGGCCAGTGCATTCAGCCTTCCTAATCCGTTCAAGCAATTCAAAGTATTCGCCGTTCGTGATATGCTCAGCAAACTGTCCAACCGACAGTACATGCTTATTAATTTTCTGGAAGCTCCCGTGCTGGCCGCCGTGCTCTCACTGTTTATCAAGTACTATCCAACCGACACGGCGGGTATACAGCCATACACGTTCCGCGAAAACCTCAACTTCCCACAGTATCTCTTTATTTCGGTCGTTGTAGCCATATTCCTAGGGCTCACCGTGAGTGCAGAAGAGATCATCAAGGATCAGAAAATCCTCAAACGGGATCGTTATCTCAACCTCAATAAGCTGAGTTATTTGGGCAGTAAAGTGAGTATCCTGTTTTTCATTTCGCTGATTCAAAGCTTGAGTTTTGTCTTGGTAGGCAACACCATTCTGGAAGTTGAAGGCATGCTCCTACCCTTTTGGCTCGTACTCTTCAGCACAAGCTGCTTTGCCAATATTCTGGGATTGAACATTTCGGCTAGTTTCAACAGCGCCAAAGTCATCTACATCATCATACCGATTCTGGTGATTCCACAGTTGTTGCTCAGTGGCGTCATTGTGCGATTCGATCGTTTGTATCCCGGAATTACGAATCAGAAAAAAGTTCCGTGGATTGGTAATGCCATGGTTGCGCGATGGGCTTACGAAGCCATGGCTGTGTATCAATTCAAGAACAATGAATTCGAAAAGCAATTCTTCGCATTCGACCGCGACCGTAAATACTACGCTTGGAAAAAAGACTACTGGTTGAAGGATTTAAAGGTCAGGAGCTCAGACGCACAAAAAATGCTGAACCAATCTTCCTCAGCACAACCGCTGGCGCACAACCTCGGTATTCTGCGCAATGAATTATTGAAGGAGACTCAACGCATTCCTAACCTGAACATACCGGCTTTGCAGTCGCTGAAACCGGAACTCGTCAATGCTGCTGCGCTTCAATCCATCGACAGCACCTTGATCATGCTGGATCGTTATTACGTCAATAACTACAACAGCACCAACGATCAAAAGGAAATGCTGATTGCCGAACTAACCAATACGCCCGAAAAGCGCGCAGCATTCCTTCAACTGCAAGACGCACATTTCAATGAAAACCTCGAAGAATTTGTGACGAATAAAAACGACCTGAAAAAAATCGTGGAGGCGAATCAGGAACTCATTCAGAAACAAAATCCGATCTATCTCGATCCTGAAGGTGGATTCTTCAATGCGCACTACTACGCTCCGAGCAAGCAGCTATTGGGCAAGCGTATCTCTACGCTTTCCGCCAATATACTCGTCATTTGGTTGATGAGCCTTGGACTTACCATCGTGTTGATTTTCGATGGCTTGAGAAAGTTTTTGGAATTATTGGGGAAATGGTCAACAAGGCACTAGCCTTCCACTTCGATCATCTTGAAAGGCACATTGACAATGGCCTCATAGTCTTCACCGGCCTCGAGCATGTCTTCATCATCTTGCTCATAGTACCAATGAATAGCAACCTTTCCTCCGATGTTTTCTAAGCGCTTGAACAAGTCCAACAAACACTTACTGCTACTGGTATTGAAGTATTCCAATTGCACGTGAATAGTGGTCTCGGTTCCGGCCTGACGCGCATAATTGTCAACCCACTCCAATAAAGGCTTGTAGAAATCAAGAGAATTTTCAGGAATAGAACGCCCCTTCAACTCCAAATGCCCATTGGCACTGAATTTTACAGAAGGCGTCTTGGTTGAGGCTATGAGCGCGATATCATCCATGGTGAAATTGTTTCCGGTGGCAAAGATGCTACAACTAACGTATACAAACTATGGAAACCTGTTAAGTTTTTGACAACGCGCAGGTGCATATCTTCGCGACTTTCGGTATGCAAGAAACTCCCCAAATACACCGTGACTGGTTCGCTTCCTGGTTTGATTCCCCTTATTACCCGATGCTGTATCGCCATCGCAATGAAATCGAAGCACAGGAATTTCTGAGCAAGCTGATGGATTTCCTTCAGCTGCCTGCAGGAGCACGTGTATTGGATTTGGCGTGCGGACAAGGTCGTCATGCGCGCACTTTGCATACGTTAGGTTATGACGTTGTCGGATTGGATCTGTCTCCGGCAAGCATCGCGGTGGCACGTGATCTAGCCTCGGAAGGCCAGGAGTTTGACGTCGCAGACATGCGCGATTTCCAACTGAGCCAATCATTCGATGCCATCGTCAACCTATTTACCAGTTTCGGTTATTTCAGTGATGAAAACGACAACGCCAGCGTGTTGGCACGTGTCTATCATCACCTGAAACCTGAGGGAATATTCGTCCTCGATTACCTGAACGCCTATCCCCTGCTCAATCGGTCAGAAGAAGAAAAACGCACCATCGTGGATGGTATTGAATTTAAAACCCGCAAATACAGTGATGCCAAATGCGTGATGAAAAACATTACCATCACCGATGGAGCTAAAACCGAGCATTTCCAAGAACGCGTGCAGCTGTTTACCCGTGAAGATCTTACAAGGCTTCTTTCGCAAACCGGATTTACGGTTGAACACGTTTTTGGAAGCTACGCACTTGATGCTTTCGAGCCTTCTATTTCACCACGCTGCCTTATTATTGCACGCAAATGACAAACGATACTCCGCTTTTTTATGCTGCTGTTTTGTTTTTGGCCTCGATGACAGGCTACGGCATTTTCATGCTCACCAGAAAACAAGCCAGCCGTGGAGTAAAAGTCATGCTCGCCTTCAGTGCTGCATATTTACTCGGTCTTACGCTGTTGCATCTGTTTCCTGAACTCTACCATGCTGATGTTCCGAATGTGGGCTGGTATGTGGTTGGCGGTTTTCTATTGCAAGTCGTTCTCGATTTCTTTTCGCACGGCGTAGAACACGGCCATGCCCACACGCATCAGCATCAAGGCACACGTTTTCTTTTCAGTGTGATGATTTCTCTCTGGATTCACGCTTTCATCGAAGGGATGCCGTTTGGCGGTGTAGTAGAAATGCACGCTCATGATCACGCCGGACATGCTCACGATCATGCGGGACACGTTCACGATCATCGCATGTCGCTACTCGTGGGAATTTCCTTGCACAAAGTGACAGAAGCCTTGGTATTCGCTGCCCTGCTCATCGGTATGGGTATGCGCACACTGCAAACCTTTTTATGGATGTTGCTATTCGCCTCCATGGCGCCGCTGGGAGCATTTGCGCACTATTATCTGGGCGTAAGTGGCGTTACCAATTTGGCAACTTTCACTCCCATGGTCACCGGTGTGCTTATTGGAATTCTGCTCCACGTCTCCACCATCATTCTTTTTGAAAGTGATGAATCACACAGCTTCAACTGGTTGAAGTTTGTGGCCATCCTCGTTGGTCTGGCCATGGCCGGATTAGTCTCTTAATCGAAGCTGTTCTCCTCAATCAATCCAATCGGCAACGAAGACGTTGGTATCGCGTGTGCGGCCGTTGTGTCGATTACTGCACCACGCCACTTTTTTTCCATCCGGAGAAAACATCAAGAAAGAATCAAACTGGGTGTCGTAGGTGATTTGCTCGAGCCCGGTTCCATCCACATTAATCATAAATATGTTGAATGGGAATCCGATTTTGCTTTTGTGATTGCTGCAAAACAACACGCGCTTTCCATCAGGATGAAAGTATGGAGCCCAGTTGGCGTTACCGAGTTTGGTGACTTGACGCACGTTGCTGCCATCTGCATCGGCCACAAAAATTTCGAGGTTCGTTGGTTCCACTAAGTCGCGCTGCAGCAGCTCACGGTATTTTTTGATGTCATCCGCAGTAGATGGACGCGATGCCCGCCACACAATTTGCTTACCGTCGGCTGAGAACGCTGCGCCACCATCATACCCCAACGTGTTGGTGATCTGCTTCAACCCGCTACCATCAATATTCATCACCCACAAATCCAAATCTCCGGAACGCGTGCTGGTAAATATGATTTTATCCCCCAATGGTGAAACGGTTGCTTCAGCATCATATCCGCGTTCATTGGTGTATTGCTTGATAATCTTGCCGGTCAGATCAGCCTGAAAAATATCGTACTCCGGGTAAATCGGCCACACATACTTTCCACTCTCCTTTACCGGTACAGGCGGACAACTATCCATGGCCAGGTGTGTGCTCGCATACAGTACCGAGTTGTTATCCGGCATGAAAAACGCACAAGTCGTGCGGCCATTCCCTGTAGAAATCAACTTGCGCTTGGTGCTGTCGGCTTGCTGTTTGGTATCGAGCACGAAAATCTGATCACAGCCCTTCGTCCAGTTCTTGTTGTCGCTCTGAAATATGAGTCGCTCCCCTTTCACATCCCAATACGCCTCGGCATTGTTTCCTCCAAACGTGAGCTGGCGCACATTGGCAAAGTGCTTTTCATTGGGATAATGGATAGGCTCATCCGATGTGCCGGATTGTGACCATGAAGTGCCGACCAAGGCTACCACGCTTAAGGTAAACAGGATTGATTTCATAAGCCGCGAAATTAAAAACGCGATGGCTTTAGCAGCAGTTGGCATTGTCACAAGCCTGTCATACCTCCGCTTGCTTACTTTTGACCCCGAAAATCACATACGCCATGAAATCATTGCTTTCTGCAGCGCTCGTCTGCTCCCTATCACTCCCCATTGTCGCACAAGATGTCAAGCTGCCCAAAGGCGCTCTGGGACGATTGGAACTTAATGTTGCCTGTTTGGCCAACGACTTCATGGAAGGCCGCGCAACGGGCACAGCTGGAGAGCAGAAAGCAGCAGACTATATTGTGCGCGATTTTCAACGTTTCAAGATGGAACCTAAAGGTGATTCGGCCTGGTTTCAGTCGTTCACCTTTGTGCCGCACGGCGCCGCACAAGTTCATCATCAAGATGGAAATGCATCACTCGGTATGGCGCTGGTGAAGGAAATCACCGGTAAAAACGTCATCGGCTATATCGATAATAAAGCAGCAACGACCGTGGTGATTGGTGCGCATTACGATCACCTGGGTATGGGGGATGAAAATTCGCTATGGACAGGCGAAAAGGCCATTCACAATGGGGCCGACGACAACGCCAGTGGTGTTTCCGTAATGCTCGAACTGGCTCATTGGCTTTCGAAACATCCTAAAGGAACGAAAGGACACAACTACCTCTTCATCGGTTTTAGTGGAGAAGAAAAAGGTCTGCTTGGAAGCAATCACTTCACCAAGAACCCAACAATTCCCTTGAATTCCATCGCCTACATGATTAACATGGATATGGTGGGTCGATTGAACAAAGACCGTTCGCTCGCTATCAATGGCGTAGGTACCAGTCCATCGTGGATGCCGGTGATTAACGGTATTCAGGTCGATAGCCTGGCCATCGTTACCAGCGAAAGTGGTATGGGAGCTTCCGATCATACGAGCTTCTATTTGAGTGATATTCCTGCCGTTCATTTCTTCACCGGTCAACATGAGGACTATCACAAACCAACCGACGACTTCGAAGGCAAAATCAATGTCAAGGGAATGGCTTCGGTAACCAACTTCATTCAGCATGTCATCGTGGCCATGGATAATGAATCCAAACCTGCATTCACCAAAACAAAAGACGCCACGCCTTCTTCATCTGACTTCAAAGTAACACTTGGCGTAATGCCCGACTACCTTTATTCAGGCACCGGCCTGCGCGTGGATGGATGCAAAGACGGACGTCCGGGAGCCAAGGCCGGGCTCATCAAGGGAGACACCATCATGAAGCTCGGTGATTACACCGTTGACGACATTTATGGCTACATGGAAGCACTTGGCAAATTCGAAAAAGGACAAACCACCACGATGCAAGTCGAGCGCGAAGGCAAGCTCATTGAGCTTACCGTGACATGGGAATAACCGTTGCGAACTTATTGGTGCTGAATCAGCACTTGAGTCGCGTGGACGCCCGACTTCAGGGTGTAAGTGCCATTGGCCAATGTTCTCACATCAAGCGTTAGTTGGCGTTGACCAAAAGTGGGAACTTCACGGACCACTTTTCCGGAAGCATCCATCAAAATGATTTCTTCTGTTGATTCACTCAGCTGCACGCGCACTTGATCGCTTGCAGGATTTGGATAAAGCGTAATGCCTTGTGCTTTTAAATCATTGACTCCAATTGCAGGGCAAATGGTCACTTCCAACGGAATGTCATAGGACTCTCCAAAGGTGCTATTCAACACGAGATTCGGAGTATACTCACCGGGATTCACACCCTGAATACCTGACAGCGTAACCTGCACCACACCTTGAGCGGTAATCGTTGCTGCGCTTGCTGTTGCAGGCTCCATTCCTTCAAGACTAACTGTAAGCGGAAAGGCCAGATTTGCATTGATATCGATGTCAAAGACGACATCCTGCGTATCACACAAATCCCAGCTGTTTTGTGAAGTGGTGATAATGGTTGGCTTGACGATAAACATTCCGTCATACATACTTGTGGCAAGCACAATTCCGCTAGGCAGATAAGGATAATTGCTCCAGGTGCCCGAGAATTGAGCGTTGTCGTTATCCGGATACAAGTCGAAGAAAGCGACTTCATTGAGCTGACTTTGAGCTACACGAATGGCATCGAGTACGCGCACACCACTGCGGTAGTTGCTTTCGAAAATGAATTGATCCAGCGCGTACAAATTGTGGTCGATTGACGGACTCGTGCCTTCATAAAAACCTTCGTAAGTCACGTTATCCAAATCGGTTATGTTGAAGATGTGGGTGCGTGTTCCATACGGTTGCTGGTCATTACCCAGTGCCATTTCATCGAGCTCATCATTCATTAAGAAATAGCGCTTGTTCTTGGTAATCCATCCCTGGTGAAAATACCCGACTGTTGCTTCGCCATTGTAATTGTATTCACCGATGAGCTGGCAATCGGTCTTGTCCGTTACATCAACAAACACGAGCTTATCATTATCACTTCCCGAGCGTCCGTTGCAGGCAATGACAATTTCCTGTCCCTGGTGATCGGCATCGGGTCCGTCATACGTCCATGCGAAACCATCGTGTGTATAGCCACTGTTTTCATAACCACCGGCATATACAGGATTAAGCGGGTCGGAAACATCCACAATGTGTTCTCCTCCACCCACAGTATTGGTTCCATAAGCATAGACATAGCCTGAAACAGGATCCACGTTGACAGTGTGGCAATTCGAAAAACCGGGATAGTGAGCAGTCTCAGCAAATAAAACAGGAGGATTCGAAACGCCATCCAATTGCGTGAGATCAAAAATCTGCATCCCATGTCCTGCCGCCTCGCTCACGATGTATAGCCAGTTTCCTCGAGATTCCACATCTCGCCATAAGCTGCTTACAGAATGAGTTGCGAGTGTGCCAATCAAGACCGGATTCACAGGGTCCGAAACATCAATGAATGATGTAACATCCGCACAACCCAGAATAGCGTACTCCTTGCCTGTCACAGGGCTTTTCCAACCCCACACATCGTTTGTATTACCGGAAACAGCGCAGCCGCATGCTTCCAAAGACATGAACTTCATGAGATCCATGTTGCGGCAAGGATAACTTCCTGCGAAGCCATTGACACAGGGCACCTGCGCTGAGGCAGACAAAGACAACACGATTCCGAGGGATGCAAAGATTTTTTTCATACTATTTTTTGAGCGTTACGAAAGTAAGACGCATCAACACAGCATGCAGGAAAAGTTGACGATAAGTTGTTAAGCCAATCGGTGATATGCTGTTAACTTTGACACATGACGACCAAGCGAGAAAAAAACATCCGACTTATTGAAGTTCCCAGCGAAGTGGGAGCCGGCACACGCGGCGCTAGCCTGGGGATAGAAGCCGTAAAAATTGCTGCCCTCGACTTCCGCTCTAAGTTTTTCCGCAATTACAAGAGTATCGTCATACCTAACGATAATCAAGCCCTTCACGCTCCTCCTGGTAGTCGCTATGCGCGACACATTCGCAGCGTTCTCAAGATGTATGAGCGTGTAGGTGCAGCAGTGCGCGACACACTGCGTGATGGACGCTTCCCGCTTATCATCAGCGGTGATCACAGCAGCGCCGGCGGTACCATCGCGGGTATCAAAATGGCCTATCCCGAATCTCGACTTGGTGTGATTTGGATTGATGCCCATGCCGACTTGCACAGCCCCTACACGACTCCAAGCGGCAACATGCACGGTATGCCTCTGGCAGCAACACTCAACGAAGACAATATCGAAGAGAAGGTCAACGACATCGATTATGAAGTCATTGAACTTTGGGAAATGCTCAAGAATGTGGGTGATGTTTCTCCAAAAATCGAATACCGCGATCTCATTTACATCACTTTGCGTGATTTCGAAGAACAAGAAGCTGCACTCATCAAAAAGAACAAGGTCAAGGTGGTTACGACCAATGAGGTTCGCAAAACCGGTGTCACCAAGCTCAGTCGCGAACTGCTGAAATACCTGAGTCATTGCGACCGTATCTACATCAGCTTCGATGTGGACTCGATGGATCCCAGTGTAAGCCGAGGTACGGGAACCCCCGTAAAAGGCGGTATCAACGAGCGTGAAGCCGCCGACTTAATTCTGGAGCTCCTGCAGAATGAACGGACCTGTTGTTTGGAATTCACCGAGATCAATCCAACACTCGACAGTGAAAATGTAATGGCAGAAACCGTGTTCGAGATTTTACAAAAAGTAGCTCGACAGGTGGAGTTGATTTAGTGCACAGTGAACACCATGCCTTCATTGGCCAGGCTTACGTTGGAAAACTCGGCAGCGGCTTCCACTTTGAATAAATCTTCCGTGGCATAACGAGAGCTGAAATGCCCCAATATTAAACGCTTTGCTCCTGCCTCTTTGGCCACTTTTCCGGCTTGTTTGGCCGTGCTGTGAAAGGTAGATTTCGCACGCTCCGCCTCCGATTCCAAAAACGTTGACTCATGATAAATCGTAGAGCAGCCTTTTACGGCGTCAATGACTTTCTCGCTATAAGCAGTGTCCGAACAATAGGCATAGCGCTTAGGCGGTTCCGGCTCCTCACACACTGTTTCCGGCTCGAGGGTGTTGCCGTTTTCCAGCACTACGGACTGACCATTTTTCAATTGAATAATCTGACTTGGAATGAGCCCATAAGTGGCAATGGATTCCTTGGTGATTTTCGGCTTGCGTTCTTTCTCCTCAAACAGATATCCGCAACACTCAATGCGATGCTTCATAGGGAAGGAATAAACGCGAAGAGATTTGTCATCATAGATGCATTGCTTCGAACTTGAATCGACCGCAACAACCTCGAGCGGATATTCTAAAAAGGTCTGAGAGGCTTTGAGTTGAAGCTCGAGGATAGGCTTCAATTCTGCCGGACCATAGACCGTTAGTTTGGCTTTCCTTCCCAGCAAATGCATGCTCGAGATAAAACCCATTAGCCCCAGGTAATGATCGCCGTGCATATGGGTGATGAAGACCTCATTAATACGCTGCATCTTCACTTTAAACTTGCGCATTTGCATTTGCGTTCCTTCACCGCAATCCACCAGAAACAACTTATCATGGATATTCAGCACCTGTGCCGAGGGGCTGTGCTTGCCGGTAGGAGCCGCAGCGCCGCATCCGAGTATGGTTGTTTCGAATATCATAAAAAAAAACCGTCCCGAAAATACGGGACGGTTCTATCATTCGTTGAAATAGTTATCAATGCTGAATCACCAGTTTTCGAGTGGTCTTGAATGAACCACTTTCAATGGTGTAGAGATACACACCCTGAGGAAGTTCTGCGACGTCCAGAGTGATGCTATTCTCACCACGCTTGCCGGCAAAATTGCGGCTTAAAACACGCTCACCTACCATATTCACCATGGTAACAGTAACCGAATTAGCTGAAGGTGTGTTCAACGTGATGCGCGTATTGTTATTAGCAGGATTCGGCATAGCAGGCTCAACACTCACCATTTCGCTATCCACTTGGGGAACAGACAACGGTAAAACTGAATACGTGTAACCACCAAAATCGTAGGGTAAAGTGGTATCAAATCCTAATACATTTACATCCACATCGGCTTCAATAATCACCGGAAACTGACCTGGTTGATTCGGTGTTCCTGAAATCACACCGCAGTATTGTTCACCGGGTAAAAAGGAGCAACTCGCAGGATTGCACTCAAGGGTAAGTCCAAGACTAGCGATATCCAGCGTATCACCATTCGCGTTTACATAGCTCACACCTGCCAATGAGATTCCGTTCAAGGTAGCAAATGCTCCGAACGTAGGACTAATAACCGAGGCATCGACCGGCACCAGAATGTAGATTACCTGGTTGTAAGGTTGACCAACAACACCCGGCGCAATTCCGGTAGTTGTGTCGGGATAAACTCCATAGGTCTGATCACCAAAATCATGAGCCATGGGATCACAATCCGCTTGTGCAAATGCAGCACCTGCGAACAATGTAAAAAGAGGGAGTAAAATTTTCTTCATCAGATTGGGGGATTAGATATCACGTTCAACTTCTTCCATATAGACCAAATCAACGGCCTCGTTTTGTGTAGGTGTAATTTTCAATACACTTTCCAATTGTGAGATCGCGATGAGTTTCTTCACCGCATCTTGCAATCCGCACAGTACAAATGTTCCGTTCGTATCACGGCAAAGTCTGTTGCCAACGAGCAATGCGCTCAAACCCGATGAATCGATGTAACGGGTTTCACTCAGGTCCACAATCAGGTTCTTGTGTCCTTCTTTATTCTGCATAACGATTTCGCTCTTCAATTCCGGAGCGTGCAAGGCATCGAGTTTTTCCACCTTGGAGGCGATTACGATGACTTTATCTTTTGAGATAACTTCGAATTTCATTGTTTTCGGGTTTGGGTCAAATGTAAATGCTTTTTCTGAATTCTACACGCACCAAAAGTGAAAGCTTTCAACCTTGGCGCGGTGAATTACCTTAGTGACGAACAACCAATTTCTTTGTCAAATGCGCTCCGTCTTGCTGCATGAACGTGACGAAGTACACCCCAGATGGTAAATCACCCAGCGACAACGTCTCTGTTTCCTGACGGAACTGACCGCCTAAAACGGCCATCCCTGCTGCATTATAAAGCTGATAGCCGGTCATTTCCCGGAATCGGCCCGTTTGGAATCGCACGAATTCATCGGCAATGGTTGGGAACACACTTACATCAGCGAAATTCAATTGACTTTCCTGAAGGCTATTGACAGTGCAGTTCATATCGGCATCTACTTCGGGACGACCGCCACTAAAAAATAGAGTACCGGTATCATTCGGATCCAGAAACACCTTCAACTTCTCGTTGGCTGCATTGGGGTTATCATCCCAGTTACGGTCCATTTTCCCATAAAAATCCGGGGCGTTGGGACTATTACAAAATGATGCTCCGCCAGTGAGCTGACCGACAACCAAGCCCAGCGGGTCGTTGAACAACGGCGAACCCGATGAACCTCCTTCGGTCACTCCATGATTGGTTTCTGTTTCCATCCAGGTTACCTGCCAGTGGTGGCCTGGCGCCGACCAAGTCGAGGAAACAATATTCGTGGTAGTAGAAATCTTCTTCACATCACCTGCAGGGTGATGAATACTGAATGCATCTGCAGGCGTTGCCGTGCGCGCATCCCATCCCGCATAAAAGACATTAAACGATGAAGGAATGTCATCTTCCAATTCCAGCAGCAGGAAGTCTGATCCGGAATCACCACCACCGTCATTGCTATCAGCCAAATGGAAAACCCCTGTTCGGTTATTGGTGGATGGTGCACTGCCCGACCCACAATTGGCGCGTTGATACTTAAAGCGCACAGAACACTGCAACCACTCTGCGTCTGAAACCCCCACACCACAGTGCATGGCCGTGAGCAGCAACTTGCGACAATCCTTTTCGACGTTATTCATGATGGTGCCCGAACACAGGCCTTGCGCTCCGCCATCGACGATGAGCAAACGTACCACCGCATCGCGCTGATTAATCCATTCAGCTCCCTCTGGGCAATTGACGTCTACTTCACAGATTTCCGAACCACCACGGTCTTGATCCGCATACATGGAATAGTCATACACATAGCGGTACATGTGACCAACGGCTTGCATACCGATACGCGGCGTGCTGATCACTCCGGCAGGCTCGTAATATTCAACGATGGCTTCATCCCCCAAAACTTCACCCATCATAAATCGACCGTGTGCGTTGCAGTCATCGATGGTGAATGGACCAACCGCCGTTTTACGATCCATGGAATACATGAACATGACCGCACCTTGTGGAATGTAGAGATCTTCGAAGTACATACAGACGCCGAGCGCATTGGCCGAGCGGAAACGGTATTGCCACAGGCGATCACCATTATCGAAAGAAGTCCAAACGCCCGCTGTTTGTTCGTTGAGATGCAAGTCCACCAGGCGCCCTACATTCGTTCGGCCACCGCGCTTTTCCAGCTCCGTGTCCTCTGCCCACAATGCATCATGATCAAACGTTGCCAGTTCATTCAATGGCAAATTCTGCAACACAGCAGCATCCAACGCATAACCAAATGGCTCAGATTGAGCAGACATCATCACGGTTGAAAGCGCAAAAATCCAGGTAAAAATTTTCTTCATAATTCGGGGTTTCAAAAAAATAGTGGCACAAATTACTACCGTTGCCGCTACTTATAGGCATAACCCTGAAAACTCCCTAAATCTTGGGTAATCTACTAATCTATTTCGAAGAGTCTTTCCCTACTCCCAATACCCTTAGACCGGTTAAAACGATGATTCTCACATCTTCGAGCAGACTGGAGTTCGATACATACTCGAGGTTTAATTTCAACTTAGCCGGCATGATTTCATTGATATAGGTTTGCTCGGGATTCGCGGAAGTCGCCAGTAAATCGCTTTCACTGAAATACTTCAAGGAAGCATAATCGGTAATGCCCGGGCGTATGCTGAGCACCCGACGCTGCTCGGCAGTGTATAATGCAACATAACGCGGAACCTCCGGCCTAGGACCAACGACGCTCATATCACCTTTGAAGACATTCCACAGCTGAGGTAGCTCATCCACTTTCAGTTTACGCAAGAAATATCCTACGCGCGTAATGCGACGGTCGGAAGAACCAACGGTTAATTGCCCTGACTGTTCAGACTGCGGGCGCATCGTGCGAAACTTCCACATACGAAACGGAACGTCATTTTTTCCCACACGAATTTGTCCGAAGAATATCCCTCCCCTGCTGTCGACAATAACGGCTAGTGCAATCAACAGAAATAACGGCGAAAACAACAAGAGCATGACTCCTGAAAAGACTATGTCGAACAAGCGCTTCATGCCGTTTTCATTACCGTGTTGACTGCTGTCTTCACTGCACCGGCCACGCGCTTCACATCCTCATCACTCAAGTTATAGTAAACCGGGAGTGAAATCTCACCCACATAATTGTTCCATGCATTCGGATAATCCTCCATGCGATAGCCCAATCCTTTGTATAAACTCAGTAGTGGTAAGGGTTGGAAATGGACGTTCAACGCGATGCCTTCCAGCGCAACCAGGCGGATGACTTCATCACGCCCCGCCTCACCGAGATCAGGGATATTTAGCATATACAAGTGATAGCAACTTTCACTGTAATCGGTCTTAAAAACCGGGGCTCGAAACCAGTGCTCAGCAGAAAACAGTGAACTGTATTGCTCACAAATAGCCTTTCGGCGCGGTAAGGTTTCCGAGTCATAACGCTCAAGTTCCACCAAACCGATTGCAGCGTGAATGTCGGTCATATTGCATTTGTATCCGGCCTCCACAATATCATATCGCCATTGACCCGCCTGCGTTTTGGAAAGCGCATCCTTCGTTTGCCCGTGCAATGCGGAAACATTGAGTGCCTTCCAGACCTCATCATTGCTGAATGGAGCAGGCAAGTTGAAGGTCAGCGCTCCACCTTCCGCCGTGGTTAGATTTTTTACGGCATGAAAAGAAAAGCCCATCACATCGGTTTGATTCCCCACCTTGTGCCCCTTGTATGTCGCACCAAAACTGTGGGCAGCATCAGCGATGACGAGGATGCGACCGAGTTGCTGCTGAAGTTCGCCATCTGCTTGAAACATCGAAACAACGTCGTGCTCTTTAACCAGTGAATTGATAGCGTCATAATCGCATGGTAAACCACCAATGTCCACCGGCATAATCACTTTGGTTCGCGGAGAAATCTTTTCCTTGATTTTATCAAGTTGGATGGTATAGGTAGCCGGATCGATATCGACCATCACCGGCGTTGCTCCTACGTGCAGAACAATATTGGCTGTGGCTGCGTATGTATAAGCAGGCACAATCACCTCGTCGCCTGCCTTAACACCATACCAGCGCAGGACAAGCTCAACGGCATTCGTCCAGGCATTCAAGCACAGCGTCCGTCCCGAACCACAATAGGCATTGATCTGCGTTTCGAGCAAACGCGTTTTTGGACCTGTGGTAATCCATCCTGAAAGCAGCACCTCTGTTACCGCATCAATCGTTTTCTGATCAATGCGCGGAGGTGAAAAAGGTATGGGCTTCATCATGCTGCGAAGAAACTATAAAACCCCGCGTAACGCGATGTTCATGAACCGACTTTTTCAACCACCATGTGCGTGAAGAAATTCTTGGAAAAGAGTCTCCCATTTGCCCACTTCGGTTGGTAGCGCTATCCAACCCTCAAGTGCATCCAAAAAACGATTGCGCTCCCACACCTGCCCGCCCAAACTCATAAGATGATCATTGGGCACCTGGCAATCAATCATGGTGATTCCAAGCGATGGCAAAAATTGCGAAAGTTTAATGAGAGCGGCTTTAGAGGCGTTGGACGCCGCGGAAAACATGCTCTCACCGAAGAAAACGCTTCCAACGGAAAGACCGTAAAGTCCGCCAACGAGCACACCATCCTTATACACCTCCAGCGAATGCGCAAGTCCTGCCTTGTGCAAGGAAGAATAGGCCTCAACCGTTTCATCGAAAATCCAAGTTTGACCAATGCGGTCGCCGCCCCGACAGCCTTCCATCACCTGAACAAAGGCTGTATCCATCGAAAACGAAAATTCATTTCGATTGAAAACATTGCGCATGGAGTGTGAAACGCGTACTGCATCCACAGGTAGCACACACCGCTCTTGAGGTGAAAACCATTGTAAATCTCCGGGCGTATTGTACCAGGGAAAAACACCACGACAATAGGCCTCGATGAGTCGGCCGGGAGCTAAGTCACCGCCAACGGCGATAATATCCTGCTCAAATTCCGAACGCTCCGGAAAACCATAATGGTCGGGATGTAGGCGATAAATAGGCATAACTGCAGCTCCCCAAAAGGAACGCGAAGGTAGGCGGTCGAGTTCTCACTTGACCATGAGTAAGAAAGTACCTTCCGGTATTTCGTCACGCAATACACTGATGAAATACATGCCTGGTGGTAGTGGTTCAGACGAAAATATTTCGGCTCCACCAGTTTGCCATCGACAAATGTTTTGACCAAGTGCATCAGCCACGACAACCTCGCATCCAGCCGTTGGTCCAACCAATCTCCACCGGCTTCCTTGTTCGACAGGATTAGGATAAGCTGAAAACAAATTCGGTCGAATTTCACTCAGATGTACCGCTGCTTCTACCTCGCATTCGTTGGTGACAGAACACCCGTTGGCGTCTTCCAATACCAGTAGATAAACTCCCGCAGACAAGTTGTTCCACAACGAATCGGTCGAAAGCGTTTCATTCAACAGCCAAGTGTATGGAAACACACCACCCTGCGCAGCAGCGGTTATACTTCCATTAGCTTGATTATCCCATTCGGCCGCAGAGCTGCATGCCATTTCAAGAGGTTCAGGCGCTGTGATGGTAAAGGAATAATAAGCCGCACAACCGTTGGCATCCATGGCTGCCAACTCATAATCCCCTGCACTCAATCCCGATAGCGGCGGATTTCCAATGACAACATAATTGGGCGTCCCGCCGCTGAAATTCAAGCTCACGGATCCATCCGATAAATCAGCGCATGTGCAATGCGTCAGCACTGCTGAAACCGCAAACACCTCCGGCTGTGTAATCTCAACCGAAAACGTATCGCGACAGCCATAGGCGTTTTCTACTTCACAGAAATAAGGTCCCGCAGACAAGCCATCGAAGTATCCTTGCTGATTAGTTTCTCCGCCCATCGTGAACCACTCGGCGGAACCACTCCATTGAATACTTCCATCAGCTTCACCGTTGCACGATGCGGGTATCATCGTAGCTGTAATAGAACCAATCGCCGGACTTGCGGCTACAACAAGGGTATCCGACAAAAATTGATTACCCCACACGTCAGTCACTCGTAAAACTTCACTTTGTGGCTGAGCGACAGTGATATTCATTGCTGTTGAACCATCTTGCCACGCGTAGGATGTCCATTCATTGGCTTGAAGTGTAGTGCTATCTCCTGCGCAAATAGACCAGCCATTGGATGCTTCAACTTCCACCCTGCGCGACGTTCCCTCGACCAAATAAAGCTGTTGGTTGGCAGGAATAGTATACCAGCGATCCACAATACCCGAAGGCCAGCTCACCACCAGTGAATCAATCAATGCACGATCACCCCAGCCAAAGAACTCGCTAAAACTATTTTGCGCGAGATAACCTTCACCACAATACGTGTAGCGCGATTGATGCAGACTCCCGCTGTAGGCATCAATCCAGGAAGAGATTCCTTCACGATTGGAAACCGTGCCTTCGAGCTCAACCTTGAGCCAATGATTCTCGTTGGAAATGGCCTTCCAGTAGGTAGAAAAATCGGGACTTGATTTGCTCACCACCATATCAGCCAAACCGTCATCATTGAAATCACCCACACCACTGGCGCGACTCCATCCCTTATCATTGGATAAACCAACAGTTGACGTCGAATCTTGAAACAAAACGCCATCATTAATCAGCGCGAAGTTTTCCCCCTCAAGCGCTGCAATCGGTGTTGAACACACATGCAAGTCTTGCCAGCCATCGCGATTCAAATCGATGAACTGTGCCGACCAGCAAAAATGGTTGACCTCCGTTCCGAGATATTCTTCCACATTGGTGAAGGTGCCATCGCCATTGTTGCGCTTGTGCACATTTCCCTCCGGACCATTGGTGATGTATATATCCAAATCGCCGTCGTTGTCATAGTCATCGGAAGTAGCGGTCATACTCCAGATAAAATCTTTTAGATTGGCGCTTTGTCCAATCTCAGTGAATGTTCCGTCGCCATTGTTGTGATAGAAGTAATTAGGAACCTCATAGCGATCATTGAGCACCATTAAATCAGGGTATAAATCGCGATTGTAATCCATCCATAGCGCCATGAAGGTATAGTTAACCATCGACGGGAATCCCGCAGTAGCCGTAACATCGGTGAACTGTAAATCACCGTCATTGCGATAGAGTCGATTGTCTGCATCCATGTATCCCATGTAAGCCGCATCGTAATTACACACGAAAACATCGAGGTCACCATCGCGATCATAATCCCCCCAACTGTGACCATAACCAACGATGAAATCGGAGGCAATTCCACTTGCAGTATCAAGCGCTGTTAATTGCTCATCACCGGTGCGCTCGAAAATCATAAAAGGCATATTGAAGCCCGACATGGAAAGATCCCGATCGCCATCCTGATCGATATCGACCCAACACAACTGTTTGATCTCTCCCGAAACGGGAAAAGGAAGTTGAATGAGTTGCAATGTCGAATCCCCGCCAATTATAAATAAAGGACGGTCGCCATTTCTCGCCAAGGTGATATCATCAATGCCGTCGCCGTTAAAATCCGCCAATGATACTCCTCCACCCCAAATCCCGCCGTTGTAACTATGACTATAGCCGGCGTCGATATACGTTTCCTGAAGCAGTTGAGCATTTGAAACTGCTGTTGTAAGAATCAGCAATGACATACAACATAGTATGTAGGTAAAAGTGATACGCACGCAGCGAAGACCGTCTTTTAAAGGTTTTGAACGAAAGTAAAGCAGTCCACCCAAACAACTTCATGCATTACGCAAACTTGTCTTGGTGCAAAACAAAAATGGCCGACAGCAATGTCGGCCATTTTTGATTATTGCAGTCTTATTATGCTTAGCGAACAACTTCCAGCCTGCGTTCAATTAGCGCATTGGCCGTAGAGATTCGAACAACATACACACCCGAAGCCCAGCGGGAAACATCCAGCTTGGAGGTGCGTTGAACCGTTTCGATGTGTTTTCCAACCATATCAAATACCTCCAAACGTTCAGGGCTTTGACCATTCAACAGCACTTGAACTTCATTATTGGCTGGGTTTGGCCACAGTTGAATCTGATTAAAATCAAACTCATTGATGACCGAAAGTGTTAGATCCAAAATCAGCACGCTATCGCAGCCGAGTGCTGTGGTATAAGTAACGCTGTAGATACCTGAAGCGGTGTAGGTAGAACCTTCCCAATCATAACTGCTTCCTGCAGTTGCTTCAATGATAGTTTCTGAATCCAGCGCGCAGGAGCCGTCATCAAAGGTCGCCAGCGGATTGAAGTTACAAGCATCACCATTGGTGCAGCCTGTAATTTCATAAAGGTCACACTGACCGTTGTTGTTAACGTCAATGTATTCGCAAGACCCTTCCAACAAGCAACCGGCCTCAGGGTCATAGTTACACGCTGCGAGGTCGTTACAACCCGGGAATGTACAGGTATTGTTGTCTGTTGTTGCCTCAGGATTGAAGTTGCAAGCAGTAGGATACGTACATCCCAAAATCTGATAGATACATGTTCCATCATCTTCATTGGCCTGAGGATCGTAGTTAATTGCAAACGGATCATCGCAACCCAAAATGCAAGAGCCGTCAAACTCAGTTGCCAGCGGATTATAGTTGACTGATTCCGGATTGGTACAACCTTCAATTTCCTGACAATCGCAAACGCTGTCGTTGTCAACATCCAGGATACACTCACCGGCGCAATTCAGACATGATTCGGATGGATACGTGCAACTGCCATCGTCTTCCAGTGCTGTTGGATCGAAGTTACAAGCATCTGTATCAAGACAGCCGATGTAGATACAAGAACCATCCTCCTCCAGTGCAAAAGGATTGTAATTGTCCGCAATCGGGTCCATACATCCTTGATTATCGAACGGATCGCAAATACCATTGTTATTGCCATCCGATAAGCAATTACCATCACAGTCATAGGCAAACTCAGGATAAGTGCAACTGCCATCGAGCAAGCAACCGGCAAGCGGATCGAAGTTACATGCCGCGCTGTCGTTACAACCGGGGAACGTGCATGAGCTATCATCACAACCGGCAGCAGGATTGAAGTTACAAGCCTCGGCAACGGTGCAACCCGATGGAATACATGATCCGTCATCGCAGCCGGCATTTGAATCGTAATTGCAGGCTGTTGCATCATTACAACCCGGGTAAGTGCAGCTACCATCTTCTTCTAAAGCAGTAGGATCAAAGTTACAAGCCGTTGGATCAAGGCAACCGATGTACACACAGGTGCTATCATCAATGGTCGCATTGGCATTGTAGTTATCGGCTGCGGGATCTGTGCAACCAAAGGAGTCGAACTCATCACAGATGCCATTGCCATTATCATCATTCAGACAAACGCCATCACAGTCATAGGCAAACTCAGCATAAATGCAACTGCCGGGCTCCAGGCATCCCGCTTCAACATCGTAATTACAAGCGGTAACATCATTACAACCCGGGAAGATGCAACTGCCGTCTTCCTGATCGGCATCGGCATCATAGTTACACGCATCGGGATTCAAGCATCCACCAAAAATGCAAGAGCCGTCATCGGTCGTGGCGTTAGGATTAAAGTTGATGGCATCCTGTTCTGTGCATCCGAAAATCTCATATTGGTCGCAAATACCATTACTATTTTCATCCAAAAGACAAATTCCGTTACAGTCGTAATAGGTAACCGCGTAATCACAGTTACCGTCATAACAGCCGGCTTCAGGATCAAAGTTGCAGGCTTCAGGATCATTACAACCCGGTGTTGTGCAAGAACCGTCTTCAATATTCGCCTGCGGATTGTAGTTACAAGAACCCGGAATCGTGCAACCGGGAGTTGGGTATTCACAGCTGCCGTTGTCGATGACAGCGATAGGATCATAATTCAAAGCACCTTCATCTGTGCAGCCTTGTGGCTCAAGTTCATCACATATAAAATTGTCATTGGTGTCATTGATACAGTTGCCTGCACAATCGAGGTAAAGCTCTGTAGGATATTCACACAAACTGAAATCGTTGCAACCGGCTGTCGCGTCGTAATTGCAGGCGGCATCGTCCAAACAACCCGGGAAGACACAACTAGCGTCGTCCACATTGGCATCAGCATCGAAGTTACAAGCCTCGGAATTAGTGCAACCAAGGACAGGATAAATACAACTTCCGTCATCGTATAGCGCGGCAGGATCATAGTTCAGTGCTTCCGGATCCATACAACCCGCATTGTCAAACGTGCACGATCCATCATCGATAACTGCATTCGGGTTGTAGTTGGATGCAACTTCAATCGTACATCCGGCAATCAGCCCTTCGCAAACACAGTCAGCAGAAAGTTCATCTTGCACGGTACCTGAATTTCCATCATCGCAAGGTTCCCCGGGGAAAACACACGAAGCGTCTTCAACATTGGCTTCCGGGTTAAAATTACATGCGTCCGAAGCGGTGCATCCGAGCACACCATATTCACAAGTGCCATTCTCCACATTGGCCAACGGATTGTAGTTTAACGCTAAAGGATCTGTGCAACCGGGCACATCAAACTCGCAAGAGCCGTCATCAATCACTGCAGCGGGGTTGTAATTATTCGCTGCGGGTTCTGTGCATCCTAGTAGTTGACCTTCACACACACAATCGGCATTCAATGCATCCTCAGCTGTGCCGCTTAGACCGTCATCGCAAGGTTCACCTGGGAAAACACAAGAGGCATCATCAACATTTGCGTCCGCATTGTAGTTGCAAGCATCCGTGGCTGTGCATCCCAAGATTGGCCCAACGTCAGTTCCCATACAGTCACAATCGGTGGTGTACATATCGTCAACCGTGAAGATGTTACCGTCATTGCAAACATCGCCGGGCGAATAGCAAGAGCCGTTATCAATGATGGCCGAAGGGTCGAAATTGCAAGCCAATGGATCGGTGCAGCCACTAAACAAAATTGGCTGACCCTCGCATACACAGTCTGCTGTGTAAACATCATTCTCCGTGAAAAAGTCCTCATCGTCACAAGGTTCACCCGGGAAATAACAGGTGCCATCATTTATGGATGCACCCGCATCGTAATTGCAAGCATCCGCTAAGGTGCAACCGGCATAGTCTCCCTGGCACACGCAATCTGCATTGTAGGTGTCATTAATCGTGAGTGAACTTCCGTCAGAACAAACGTCACCAACCGAGTAACACGAACCATCATCTTGAGTAGCTGTTGCATCGTAGTTGCATGCTTCGGCATCGGTGCATCCTTCAATTACAATCACCTCTTCTCCTAGACAGACGCAATCAGCATTAATCATATCATTCGACGTAGTAGCATTGCCATCATTACAAGCGTCACCAATCAATATGCAACTTGCGTCATCCAGCGTCGCGGATGAATCATAGTTGCAGGCATCAGCATTGGTACAACCTTCGATGATTTCAAAGGGCTCACCTTCGCAGGCGCAATCTGCTGCGTAGCTATCGTTGGTCGTAGCAATATCGCCATCATCACAAGGGTCACCGGGGAAAATACATCCGCCATCATCTAACAAAGCAGCCGCGTCATAATTACAGGCCGAAGGCTGTGTACAACCAATAAGAACCCCTTGACAGGTGCAGTCAGCGTCAAGAAGGTCATCAACGGTATTGGGATTGCTATCATCACAAGGGAAACCGGGTAGTTCGCAGGTTCCGTCATCCACCGTTGCATCGGGATTGTAGTTGCAGGCCTCCACAGCAGTGCAGCCTTCCACGTTTACACCGGCAGCCTGCGGCTGGTGAAATCCTTGCGTGAGGATATTCGTGCCATTGGTAAGCGTTGTTACAAATGTTTCACCCAGCGTATAATCCAGACTGAATTGCGGTGAGGAAAACGAACTACCCGCAGTAGCAATGACGCTTGGGCTAAGGGTTTGAGCAATAAACGGTGTTACGAATAACACCAAAATCATCGTGTACAGAAGACGCATAAGCTTGAGTTTGATTTAGGCTATTGCCTTGAATTTTCAAGGCAGGCGCTAAGATAATACAAAAACTCCTTAGCTCAATTGCTAATCTGCGCTATAATTTCGGTCTTCACGAGCACTGAAATACTTCATGTAGCGCAACCCGTCTGAGACATAATACGGGTCATGCGTTTGCGATCGTCCATTGAGCGGGAAACGCTTTCCTGTGTTGTGGATATGAAAGGAATCCTTCCACTTCTTCTTTTTCAGAAACCGACCATACTCCTTTTGAATCCATCGCGCTCCAATTCGCGCAGCGACATCCTCATCGCTCAAATCTTCCACGTCAACATCAAGCGCTACTGCTTTGTATCCCATCACTTGAAAGGGACCCCAACTCGTGGCTAAATCCCGAATCTCCTGTTCCGACATGTCTGTCAAATGCTCCTTACGAACAGCTTCGTAAGTGCGGCGCTTGCCATCCTTTACTTTCATCAACTCACGGAATACGTGTTGCTCAAAGCGGTGACCGGCCGGCTTCTCGCCGCTGCACTCTAACACAGCCAATGACATTAAGTAAGCATAAGGCAAGTCAAGACTCTGAGCGATATCGCGCATTTCCTCACCATAATTCTGCTCACACCATTCCAAATCATCCACGCCAAAAGGACGAGGATTCTCCGGTAATTCGATACCCAGACGGGTACGCATCCAATCTGCTATATCGTAGCGAAACCAAAATAAGAGCGACAGCGCGAAAAGCGAGGGCAATAGCCATTTCCAATAACCGTAAATAAATGTTTTGACTCTACTCCACATACCCTTGACACCGTTAGGAATCCGCACTCATCAATGTCTGACAGGCGCAGATGATTGCTCGTTCGATCGGAACATGACGGCAAAAAGTATGGCCACAATCAAGGCATAACCGGCAAAGGCCATCCAGATTCCGGTCCAGTCCTTCTCCCCTGCTCCATGCGTGAAATAGGCATCGATCACCAATCCGCTGAGCATGCTTCCCAGATAGGCACCTACACCGTTAGTCATCATCATGAACAACCCCTGGGCACTGGAACGAATAGAGGCATCCGCAGTCGTTTCAATAAACAGTGATCCGGAGATATTGAAAAAGTCGAAGGCCATACCGTACACAATGCACGAGAGAATAATCATCCATAGTCCGCCCGCAGGGTCACTATACGCCAACAAACCGAAACGCAACACCCACGCCAGCATGGAGATTAACATCACCTGCTTAATACCGAATCGCTTGAGGAAAAAGGGAATTGTGAGAATGAACAATGTTTCCGAAATCTGAGAAATGGACAGAATAATCGTCGAGTATTTCACAACGAAGGAATCGGCATACTCCGGGAATCGCTTGAAATCATCCAGGAAAGAATCACCATACATATTGGTCAATTGCAATGCTCCTCCCAAAAACATCGAGAAGACAAAAAACAAAGCCATGCGGTAATTGCCCAATAGGCGGAAAGCGCTCAGGCCAAGTTGATCGGCCCATCCGGCGTCTTTCTTCATCGACTTTTCGGGATGACATGCCGGTAAGGTGAAAGCATAAATGCCCAAAGCAATGGCAGCAATGGCAGCGATGATAAATTGATTCGCATTGGCTTTGCTGCCTGTGAGGTTGGTCGTCCACATCGCAACGATAAATCCAATCGTACCCCAAACACGAATGGGCGGAAATGCCTTTACCACATCATAATTGGCGTCCTTAAGTATGCGAAAACTGATGGAATTCGAAAGCGCAATGGTCGGCATATAGCAAATCATCGCAGCGAAAATCACATAGTAGAGGGTATCGGGGTCATTTACCTGAGGTACAAAAAACAACGTCAGACCGTAGAAAATATGCAGCAATCCGTACAATCGCTCAGCCCGCATCCAGCGGTCGGCGATGATACCGGTAATGGCCGGCATGAACAAAGATGAAAGTGCAAGGGTGCTGAAGATCGCACCAAACTGTGCGCCTGTCCAACCTTTGGCGTTGAAGCAATAAGTGCCAATAGTAATGAGCCAAGCTCCCCAAACAAAAAACTGCATAAAGCCCAAAACGGTCAGCCGAAATCGAATCATGGTTAATAGGTTTTGGCCAAAAATAGGAAGTTGCCTTTAAAATCAGGTTCAAAGATTCGTCTTACCTCGGCTAACTTTGCTCCCCCTTTTGTTTAGCGCTACTTTGCACCGTGTTTATTCCGCAACGAAATACACCGCGATGGATCATTCTCATCATCGACCTGATGGTGTGTGTGGTGGCTTTCTTTATAGCCTACCTGGTGCGCTTCGAATTTGCACCGCCGACTGATGAAGCAGCCTTAGCCAGAGCATTCCTGCCCATTCTGCTCGCCATTCGACTGTTATCCTTTTTAATCGGTAAGACCTACGCAGGCATCATTCGTTATACCAGTTCACAGGATGCAATGCGCATATTTACCGCGCTTACAGCCGGGAGCGCGGCTTTCGCACTATTAAACGTGTTGCGCTACCAGTTTTACGATGGGAAGTACTTCATTCCCTACTCGATTGTTATCCTGGAATACTTGCTCACGTTGTTCAGTATGATTGTGAGTCGAATCGCTGTGAAAGTCATTTACCTCGAACTCAAAACTCCCGATAAAATTCGCAAGCGCGCGGTTATTTACGGTGCCGGTGAAAGCGGACTCATTACCAAGCAAGCGATTGACCGCGACCCTCGGTCAGAGATGGAAGTCATTGCGTTTATCGACGACAACCCAAGCAAACAGGGGAAAACTCTCGATGGTGCCTCTATTCTGTCTCGCAGTAAACTCAGCGAACTCTATGCAACGGGAAAGGTCGACGAAGTGATCATTGCTATCCCCAGTCTTGATCACAAGATGAAAGCAGACTTCATCGCCAACGCACTCGCTGCGCAGGTGCATGTCTCGAATATCCCTCCCGTCAATCAATGGATTGGCGGGCAACTTAGTGCGCGACAAATTCGTGATATCCGCATTGAAGATTTGCTTGGACGAGAGGCCATCAAGCTGGAAAGCGCAGGGGTTGCCGCTCAGGTAAAAAATAAAGTTGTATTGGTTACCGGCGCCGCGGGGAGCATAGGCAGCGAACTTGTGCGCCAACTACTGGCCTACCATCCCGCGCAAGTTGTTATCCTCGATCAAGCGGAAACTCCCATTTTTCTGCTCGAAAACGAGCTTATGCTCAAAGGCTATCAAGGCAAATTCGAAGTGGTCATGGGGGATGTCTGCCAAGCCGATCGCATGCGACGCATGATGACGCATTTCCGCCCGCAGATTGTTTATCACGCTGCAGCATACAAACATGTGCCGCTTATGGAACATAACCCGAGCGAAGCGGTGCTGACCAACGTCAACGGCACGCGCATCATGGCTGATCTGGCGGATGAATTCAACGTGGAGACTTTTGTGCTCATCAGCACGGACAAGGCTGTCAATCCGACTAACGTTATGGGAGCCACCAAGCGTGCAGCTGAGATCTATGTGCAGTCGAAAGACACGACAAGCCAAACAGCATTCGTTACCACGCGATTCGGAAATGTGCTGGGCTCCAACGGCTCAGTCATTCCAACGTTCAAAAAACAGATTGAAGAAGGTGGACCACTCACCGTTACCCATCCCGAAGTCACACGTTTTTTCATGACGATACCGGAAGCCGTTCAGCTTGTGCTGGAAGCAGGAGCCATGAGCAACGGAGGTGAAATTTTCGCTTTCGATATGGGTGAAAGCGTGAAGGTGCGGGACCTGGCCGAAAACATGATCAAACTGAGCGGACTTGAACCCGGCAAAGACATTGAAATCATCTACACGGGACTTCGACCCGGGGAAAAACTGTACGAAGAAGTGCTCAGTGCGGCAGAAGGAACAGTGCCCACGCATCACCCGAAAATTCTGCGGGCAAAGGTGCGCGAATACAACTTCAGCACAGTAGCCGATCAAATTCAAGAGCTGGTTGACCTATTTGACGAACAGAACAACGAGAAAATCGTACGTAAACTCAAAGCACTCGTCCCGGAATTTGTAAGTCGTAATTCCATCTACAGTCAATTGGACGGTGAGAAATAACCTGGCAGATAAGCGAATCACTTACTTTTGACCTCCACAAATCACCATGCAGGAAACAAGCTACTTTGCCCACCCCACCGCGGTTATCGATGAAGGATGCCAAATAGGCAGTGGCACCAAAATCTGGCATTTTTCCCACATCATGCCGAAGTGCACGATTGGCGAAAATTGCAACATCGGACAAAACGTAGTCATCTCTCCGGAGGTCGTGCTCGGCAAAAATGTCAAGATTCAAAATAACGTTTCGATCTACACGGGCGTCACCTGTGACGATGATGTATTCCTGGGACCATCGATGGTATTCACCAACGTCATCAATCCGCGCAGTGCCGTCAACCGCAAAAGCGAATACGCCAAAACACACGTTGGAAAAGGGGCAAGCATTGGCGCCAACGCCACGATTGTTTGCGGTCACGACATTGGAGCATACGCCTTCATCGGCGCCGGTGCAGTGGTCACCAAAAACATACCGGCCTACAGCCTATGGGTAGGCAATCCCGCCCGCCAACGCGGCTGGATGAGCGAATACGGTCACCAACTCAACTTCGGTGCGGATGGCATGGCCCAATGCCCCGAAACGGGGGAACGCTATGAGTTGAAGGATGGGGCGGTGAGGAAGATGGTGAAAGAGTGAAAGAGTGAACAAGTGAAACGGTAAGGACGCACTGATGTGCGGCCATCAATGTAAAAGCACATGAGTAAAGTAAACTTCGCCGTTATCGGCCAGGGACATATCGGTAAACGTCACGCGGAAATGGTGCGTCGCAATGAGACCAGCCACCTAATTGCCGTATGCGACGTGCTCAATCCGTCAGATATTGGATTGACTGACCTCGACGTTCCTTTCTACACCAACCATGAAGAAATGTTGAGTGCGCATCCGGAGATTGATGTAGTCAACGTATGCTCGCCTAACGGCTTTCATGCCGAACACGCCATGGCTGCGCTAAATGCCGGTAAACATGTCGTGTGCGAAAAGCCCATGGCCTTGCACAAACTCGATTGCGAGGCACTCATCTATAAAGCACTGCAAATGCACCGACAAGTGTTTTGCGTGATGCAGAATCGCTTTTCACCCCCTTCGGCGTGGTTGAAAGAAATCGTCAGTGATAAAATAATTGGCGACATCTATATGGTTCAGCTAAACTGCTACTGGAACCGCGATGATCGCTACTACAAAAAAGGCGGTTGGAAAGGACGTCAGGACTTGGACGGCGGAACGCTCTTCACACAGTTCTCGCATTTCATCGATATCATGTATTGGCTCTTTGGTGATATCACCGATATACAAGCCAAATTCAACGATTTCACCCATCCTCATTCAACTGAATTCGAAGACAGCGGTTTTGTGAATTTCAAATTCGTCAATGGTGGCATGGGCGCCATCAACTATTCTACCGCTGTTTGGGACACCAACCTGGAAAGCAGCCTGACCATCATCGGTAGCAAAGGAAGCGTGAAGGTCGGAGGACAGTACATGGATAAGGTGGAGTATTGTCATATCGATGGATACACCATGCCTGAACTTGCACCTACGAATCCGGCCAATGACTACGGCCATTATAAGGGCTCTGCTAACAATCACCACTACGTAATTCAAAATGTGGTTGAAACTATTCAAGGTCATTCCACCATTACTACCAATGCATTGGAAGGATTGAAGGTGGTCGACATTATCGAACGCATCTACGCGCTGCGTCAACCAAACCGCAAATCATAAAATTGATGAACCCATCCTACCTTATCGAAGTCGTTGCTTCAACCGTGCATTCGTGTGTCGAGGCAGAACAAGGTGGCGCAGGTCGCATTGAATTATGTTCGGCACTGGGTGCTGCAGGCATAACACCAAGTTCAGGATTACTGGAAGTTGTTAAGCAACACATCAGCATTCCTGTGTACGTGATGATTCGTCCGCGCGAAGGTGATTTCACCTATAGTCAATCAGAAGTCGAAGTGATGAAGCGAGAAATTGATTTGTTGGGAGCAAGTGGCGCTGATGGTTTCGTCTTCGGGGCGCTCACCGAAGATGGTCGCATTGATACACGGCTTACGCGCGAACTGGTCACCCATTGCGGTAAAATACCTGTAACCTTTCACCGTGCCATAGACTGCACCCCCAACCCAATAGCCGCCGTAGAAGAAGTTGCCGCCTGCTGTTGTGAACGCATTCTTACATCAGGCGGAAAGCCATCCGGCCCGGAAGGCATCGATACCATTTTGGCCATGCACGAAGCCGCCCAGGGTAAAATTCACATCATGCCGGGGGGCGGAATTAAGCCGGATACCTTTGCTCTTGTATATCGTCAACAGTTGCGTGAATACCATCTTAGCGGACGGATAGCGAAGAGTTCTCCCATGGCATCGACGCTATTCGAAATGGACTGGTTTGAAACCTCTGCTGAAGCCATTGCACGCGTTGCCTATCGGTCCTGACCATGAACGCAAGGCTTTATTCTTTAGATTACTTGAGAGGCCTGTGTGCCTTTGGAATCATGATCTACCATTATTTCTTGTGGATGGATGGTGCCTTCACAGCAGATCAGTTTATGGGGCGAGTAGGCGTCTATGGTGTGGCGATATTTTATGTTTTGAGCGGACTCACACTCTACCATGTCTATGAGCGTTCCTTCGCCGACCGCACGTTTTCAATTCACCGTTTTTTCAAGAAACGTATTTACCGGATTTTCCCGCTGCTTTGGCTGGCAACAATCGGTGCCATTGTGCTTTCTAAAAAGCTTCCAAATATGGTCGATCTCATTCTGAATCTTACCGGGCTATTTGGTTTTTTCAAATGGGATGTCTATTTCTCAACCGGTGTTTGGTCTATCGGAAATGAACTCGTGTTTTATACTCTGTTTCCTGTTGTTGTGTTGGCAAGTATGCGAAAACCGTTATGGATGGTTTGTGTCGGATTGATTACCGCGGCACTCCATAGTTACTATGCTTACTTTGCTATCAGTCCATGGTTAAAGCTTGAAGACCAGTGGCACGTTTATGTCAATCCACTCAATCAGGTCGCCTTCTTCATATTCGGATGTATGATTGGTCATTTGACCAAGTATGTCAACTTGAGCCGATTGGTTAGCCTAACGATTGCAACACTTGGTATCGTGCTCTTCATTGCCACACCTGCCGCCGGAAACGCAACATCGCTAGTGCAAGGAAATAACCGATGGATTTTCACGATTGCTTCACTGTTGATTTGCATAGGTGCCTATAAATCCTCCTTGCAGTTACCGGGAATGGTGCATCGTTTTTTTAAACTTCTTGGCGAGGGCAGTTATTCGCTCTATCTCTTGCATCCGCTTGTATTCTCGGTGTGCGCATTTGTTTTCCGGTTTTCTGATTCAGAAGGAATACACTTTCCACGCGCCATTCAAATGATAATTCCTGCAATCATTTCGCTGGTACTCTCCTACTTCGTCTACCATTATTTCGAGCTGTATTTCATGCGACGCGGGCGTTATTCATCGCCCGGCTCTCCATCATAATTCCGCGATGGGAATAGCAGTTCGGGCAACGTTGCCGGGCCATATCCATTCGAGTAAATCCCGCCTTTGCCTCCTTTGCCCGGTTTACCGGATTTCCCTTGCGCTGCATCCACAATGATACACGGAATAAAGCCTTCTGCTTCGGGCGTTGAAGTGATTGTAACCACTGCGCCATTGCCGCCTCTTCCGCCTTTACCGCCTTTTCCACCAATGCCGGCTCGATACGGTTCGCTCAGTGGCGCAGCACCACCTTCGCCTCCTCGTCCACCATTACCTCCATCACCACCGTGGGCCACAATTTCCAATGAGAACTCTTCCGGCGAAAATTCATCACGAAAGGAATCAACACCATTGCTTGCCTCAACCACCAATTTCGATTTATCATCGCTCCAGCGTAAATTTACCTTCACCTCAGGAGCATCTTCGCCCGGCAATCCATGATAGCCCTCCGCCCCATCCATGCCCCTTGGTGCTTGGGCTTGATCCTTTCCTGAATCCCCGTCGGCTGACTCAAACTTCCACACGCGGTGATTCTTTCCGTAATACGGAAATACTTGCACATCATTGAGCCAAGGTTTACCGGACCATACTACCGAAAGCGAAAAAACATGCGGCTCAAGCAGATTGAACACCGGCAACTTCACCCGACCATCGAAAACGCGTTCCTGATTGAAGAATAGGTGAACACTATCCGCTGAAATTAAGGCTCGCTCATCGGAGTAACGATAGGTATAACCCGCGCCATTGGCCCATGTTAAATCCACATAAGGCTCGATCATTTTGCCGCAGCGCGGACGTATGTCTTCCGGTATAAAAACACTTATGCTTTGAAGTGGTGGTATCTTAATTTCAAACTCCGCTTTGACCAGCGGATAATCTCTCAGGTGAGCCTTAATCAACAGCGTGTTATTATTGCGACGTACCTGAAACATATCGACCAGTGCTTCATCACCTGCAAACGTTGCTTGTTCACTCTCACAAATAATATCTCGCCAGGCTATGTTTCCATTGAGATAACCTGCAGTGCGACGTTTACCGCCATGATTATAGGTAACCTCACAGCCAAATGACAATTTTCCATTGAGGAACCAAACCCCACCCAGATCCGGGAAAATACGCATTGCTTTTGGTAAGGGAGCAGCAGCCAGAACCTGCGACAAAGGGGGGCAGAACAGCATCAGCAACAACAATATTCTTTTCGCCGTGCAATCGATTCTGCTCATTTATAACGTTCTTTGATTGCCCAAAAGTAATTCATGAAACTCATCTCCTTCAACGTAAACGGCGTGCGCGCAATCGTCAAAAAAGGGCTCCTTGATTCCATTGCAAAGATGAACCCCGATGTGCTGTGCCTGCAAGAAACAAAAGCCAACAATGATCAGGTACGCGAAGCCTTGTTTGGCCTTGAAGGATACGAAGTCTACTCCAGTGCATCGGAAAAAGCCGGTTACAGCGGCACTGCCGTGATTACCCGTCAAAAGCCCCTGAGCGTGAACTACGGCTTTGGTATTGCCGATCACGACGCGCACGGACGAACCATCACCGTTGAGTTCGACTCCTTCTTTCTGGTGAATACCTACGTTCCCAATAGCGGAGCAGAACTGGTAAAACTCGATTACCGCCAAACCTGGGATGTGGCGATGCTTGCCCATTTGAAATCACTGGAAAAGAAAAAGCCTGTTATCTGGTGTGGTGACATGAACGTGGCTCATCAGCCCATCGATTTGGCCAATCCAAAATCCAACTACAACAAATCAGCAGGTTATACGCAGCAAGAAATTGATGGACTCTCGACTATTCTTGGCGCCGGGTTCACCGATACCTTCCGTCATTTCCATCCCGACACGGTGAAGTACAGCTGGTGGAGCGCACGCTTCAACTCACGCGCGAAAAATGTTGGCTGGCGATTGGATTACTTCATCGTTTCAAACGCACTGATACCGAAAGTCAACGAGGCATTTATTCTGAATGAAATTGAAGGCAGTGATCACTGTCCTGTTGGAATAACACTCAAGGCATGAATAAAATAGAAGCGCTCCTTGTCGTATTGCTGGGCATGGCCCTGACACTGCACTATTCCGAAATGGCCGGTGCACCTGTATTTCTGCAATTTAGCCTGGGAGTGCTCATTGCTTTCTACTTTATCACCGGCGTTGGTCTTAGTCGCAAAAACAGTCTCATCTACGCGTTTAAACACGGACCTCGCGAAGAACGTGCAGCTGTGGTGATGCGTCATATTTCATCCCTGACATTCGCGTGTTGCATGGTCACAATCGGAATGAACGAGTTCTTCCGTGGTCCTTTCGAAGCGCTTACCATTGTATCCATTATCGCACTCACCGTAGTCATGTTTTTCAGCATGCTATCGCTGGAGAATGCACAGCCGCAATTGAACCGTGCTATTGTTTTTCGTGCAGGAATATTAAGCGCCGCCCTACTCTACTATTCGCTCATGCCGCTCAAGCAACAGATTTCATGGCACTACGAAGACATTTATTATCGGGAATTGTTGCACTACGCATTGGAAAACCCGGATGATGAAGAAGCACAGCGCGACCTTTTCGACTACCGACAGCGTATGAACGGTTTTTCACAACCCGAATAATACCTAAGGCGTTGGTGTAACCCACACCTCACCGCTCGTTGTGAATTCCTTTTTCCAAATCGGCACACTTCGCTTGAGTTCGTTCATGAGCGCTTCACAAGCATCAAAAGCAGCCTGACGATGAGCAGCCGAAACAGCCGCAATAACAGCATCCTCACCAACCCGCACAACTCCCAATCGGTGGTGCAAGGCAATCGCGTGAATCGGAAATTGCGATCGCAAGTGTTCGGCAATCCGTTCCAGTTCTTTAATTGCCATGGACTCGTATGCTTCGAACTCAAGATGTGTGACCGCTTCTCCTTTGCTCGAATTTCTGACAGTACCCACAAAGATCACGTGCGCTCCGGAAGTATCATTCGCCATCATCGGACGAATGTCATCCATGCTTAATGCCTTCAATTCAAGTTTAAAAGATTGATTCATTGCTTTACCTTTTAACCTCCACTCACGGGCGGCAAGATGGCCACGACATCGCCCTCTTTGATGATGTGTTGATTCTCCGCATACACTTCATTGACAGCCACAGCGTATTGAAGCCCCGCATCCAATCCGGAATAACGTTCAGATAGCATAACGCGCAACGCAGCCACAGATGTGCTGTCGGGCAATTCCATGCGAAGTGTTCGTGTTCCCGCAATCTCCTTGGCTTTGCCAAAAAACAACAACTCGACGGTCATAGATATTTAATTAAAATTCGCACAGCTGCCACCAAAATAATGACGATGGTGATATAGCGCACGATGCGATGACTGAAGCGGGCACTGCTCCATTGCGAGCCGAGCAGACCACCGATGAGCACGGCGCCCAATAAAGGCCAAATCTCCGTGCCGGGCTGCCAGCCATGCGTAACAACCTGAGCACCCAAACCGGCGATCGAATTAATCAAAATAAAAACAGCTGAAGCTCCTGCAATTTGTTTGGGACTCCCCCACTTGGTGAGGTAAAGAAACGGAGCCAGATAAATACCACCGCCTATCCCAGTCAATCCTGAGATACCGCCAATCACAAAGGCCAATGGATACATCCACCATACTAAAGGTCGAACGGTTAGCACCTCCGTGCGCTCGTAGCGAATCATCATCACACCCGCTGCAATGATGAGAGCCACCGCAAGGGATATAAAATATACCCGCTCGTCAAATTGGAGCGTCGACACGAAGATGCATGGAGGAACACTAAATGCCAGCAGTGCCAGCACGCCGCGCCATACAATCCAGTTCGCGCGGTGAAATTGCCACGTGCCATTGGCCGTCACCAGCGCATTGCAACTGAGGGCCGTCATGCGCACGGCTTCAGCGGTCATGGCTGATTGCGAAAGAATTGCCAGGTACATACTCCCTCCACCAAAGCCTGCTGCACTATAAATCAGCGCTACAAGCAAAAACAGTAAAGCATAAATCCAGATCAATGTGTTTATCTTTGGTTTGACACAAATTTGCACAATATACTCGTGTAACTATGGATAGAAAGAACTTTCTGAAAAAAGCACTTTCAGGCGCAGGCCTTATCGCCGCCGGCAGTGCTGTAGCCGCTGTTATCACCAACGACAACGACGAGCTCAAGCCATTGGATTTATCCAAACAAGTAGGTTTTAATCATCACCCCGGACATGCAACTGTTATGAACGACAATACTGTATTACACAAAGCGCAAACGCGCGGCAAGGCCGATTATGGCTGGCTGAAAACGAACTACTCTTTTTCTTTCGCCAACTACTACAATCCCGATCGCATGAACTTCGGAGCACTGCGTGTGCTCAACGATGACTTCATTGCAGCGGGCATGGGATTCAACACGCACCCACACGATAACATGGAAATCATTACCATTCCGTTGGAAGGTGTTGTCGAGCATAAAGACAGTATGGGTAATTCAGGCACTATTACGGCGGGTGAAGTGCAAGTGATGAGTGCAGGTACAGGCATTCAGCACAGCGAATTCAATCACTTGAAAGATGTTGATCTGCGCTTGTTTCAAATCTGGGTGTTCCCCAATAAAGCCAATGTCACTCCACGCTACGACCAGATGAAGTTGCCGCTGGAAAAAAAGAACGAACTGAATCAAATTCTATCGCCAAGTGCGGATGATGCCGGTGTATGGATCCATCAAGACGCCTGGTTTCACCTGGGAACTTTTGATAAAGGAAAAAACGTCAATTACACACTCAAGCGTCCTACAACCCATGGCGTTTATGCCTTCATCGTGGATGGCGATTTCACCATCAATGGGCAAGCGCTCAACAAGCGCGATGGTTATGGTTTGTGGAACCTCACAACGCTTGATATCACAGCAGATAGTGATGAGGCGAGGTTGCTGTTGTTGGAAGTACCTATGTAAGGGCGAAGGACGAAGGACGAAGGACGAAGGCGAAGTGATTATTCTTCGTAGACGTCGAGGAGCATGAGAGCTTCGGAGAGTTCGCCGAGGGTCTTCATGTCGTTCTGTTTACGAGCCACTGATTTACCGGCCTTGTAAACTTCAACTGCTTCTTCAACCTTGTTGCGCTCTTCGAGCATTTTACCGAGTTGGTAATAGCTGGCGAGGTATTCCGGATCGTTCTTGATAATCTTCTGAATGATCTTGATCGCTGAAGTAATTTCTCCATTCTTCTGGTGCTCAAGTGCAGCTGCGTAATGAAGAAAACTGTCTTTAGGATTGGTCTCCAGCATGGTTTCAATCATTTTTAGTCTGTCTTGCATCATAAGGTTGGGTTTAAGGTGTGTTTGTTTTGGGCAAATTTATTCGAGCAACTAGCCTCAAGTCGTTGTTTAAAAAAATCGAAAACGCACTTTTTCAACAAGGTTGTATACAATCCACTCGCCACTCGCCACTCGCCACTCGCCATTCGCCACTCGCCACTCCCTTAAACACATTTTAAGACAACCAACCCACCAACCACCCTATTTTTGTTCGGCATCGTGCGATGCTCTCGCTATGAAAAAAATCCTCGTAATACTCTGTGTGCTCTTTTCGGTGCAAACCTTACAAGCATCGAAAATTCTCATTCAGATGGATGAGTCGCAGTCCAATCACATGAAAGCCTACGGCATTGCCTATTGGATTTTGCAGAATAAAATTCCGATGGAGTGGCTGCTGAATTATCGCGGCGGAAGTTTTCTAGTCGACAACTACCCCGACATCGCCAAAGAGTGTGGAATACGTGGCGTGAGCTTTCAAGTGATAGCCGATGTGCAGGCCAATCAAATCTATTCAGAGATTGCGGATCCTGAAGTGAACATGGAACGCGTGAAGTTGGAAGTTGCTCCAAAGATTGCTGTTTACTCTCCTCCGGGAAAATTGCCTTGGGATGATGCGGTGACGCTGGTGCTCACCTACGCCGAAATTCCCTACACGATTATTTACGACGCAGAAATTATTCGCAATGAATTGCCCAAGTACGATTGGCTTCACTTGCACCACGAAGATTTCACGGGACAGTATGGAAAGTTCTACCGCAGTTTTAAAAACGCTGCATGGTATCAGGAAGAAGTGCGGTCACAGGAAGCGATGGCGACATCACTCGGATTTTCAAAAGTGTCGGAGATGAAGCGTCAGGTAGCGCTCAACATCCGCAACTTTGTGATGGGCGGTGGCTTTTTGTTTACGATGTGCAGCGGCACTGATTCTTTCGACATTGCGTTGGCTGCTGAAAACGTAGACATTGTTGAAAGCGTGTTTGATGGCGACCCCAGCGATCCTGCAGCGCAGAGCAAGCTAGATTACCAAGCCGGTTTTGCCTTTCAGAATTATCGTCTCGATAAGGATCCCAACGTTTATGAGTTCTCTGATATCGACGGCACCGATGATCACGGCAAGCTCACGGAGCTCAATGATTTCTTCACGCTATTTGATTTCTCTGCCAAGTGGGACATTGTGCCTACTATACTCACGCAGAATCACACGCAAGTGATCAAGGGCTTCATGGGACAAACGACTTCGTTCCGCGATAAGTTCATCCGCAGCAATGTCACGATTATGGGCGAAACCAAGAGCGTGAATTGTGCGAAGTACATCCACGGCGAACTCGGTCAAGGCCAGTGGACTTATTACGGCGGCCATGACCCGGAAGACTATCGTCACCTGGTAGGCGATCCGCCCACCGATCTCAATCTCCACCCCACGTCACCGGGGTACCGCCTTATCTTGAATAACATTCTGTTTCCGGCGGCGAAAAGGGAGAAGCAAAAAACGTGAGGGTGAAGGGGTGAAGCGGTGAAATAGTGAAATGGTGGTGCAACCTTCAATTTTTTTTAACCGCGGAGGCGCAGAGTGAGCAGAGGTTCTTCGCGCTATTTTCGACATCACGGTTGAAAAAAATCTTTGCGGTTATAAAATCCTTGGCAACAAGATCTGATTCCTTTTCTAAAATTGTTGCCCCGTTAAAAGAAGTCACACCACGAATTACTCATCACACTTTACAACGAAAAAGCTATATTATTGCGATATAGTAAGCAGAATACACCTGAACTTGCAGAATTTAGAAAATACTGAGCTAATGCTATGAATAGAGTCTTCTTTAATGGGCTTACTGAAATTAGAGCTATTGCGGCATTATTTGTTCTTTTCCATCACATCGAGCTGTATAAATTCCGAGATGGTTTGCCTAGTCTATATGACACGCCATTAAGTTATTTCATCAGTCATTTGGGTGAAAATGGTGTGATTATTTTCTTTGTTTTAAGCGGTTTTTAATCACCTTTTTGCTGCTAACAGAGCGCGGAATCACGAATAGAATCGACATTAAAAGCTTCTACTTGCGCAGAATTCTCCGAATTTGGCCGCTATATTACCTCATTGTACTGCTGTCATTCACACTGATCCCATTTTTAGCGAACACAATCCCGGCGTTCCAGCAAGAGACACACTATTTCAATAAAGTGCTGAAACTTCAAGAGTCTCCGTACTCAATACTGGTCCTTTTTCTGTTGTTCCTTCCCAACTTTGCCTTAGCGCTTAAGCCCGCAGTTGTCGGGGCTGCTCAATCCTGGTCAGTCGGCGTCGAAGAACAGTTCTACCTCATCTGGCCACACCTCATAAATCGCATCGGCAATAAATTAATTCTATTAATCGGGTTTATCATGATTGGCTTATTACCACAATGGGCAGACCTTATCCATTTCATCCATCCAGCAATAGGAGAAACCCTCCATTTCATCATTAAGATAATTCCGATTAACGTTATGGCTATTGGAGGAATAGGCGCATTTTTTCTGTACTACCATAAAGAATCCCTTCAAGCGTTTTTTAAAAGCGCTACCCTTTTCGTGATAAATACATTGCTTTTCCTCATCCTATGTTCTGTAGATATCGATTTCCCTGCAAAAAATTTATTATTCGACATCGTCATCATGCTGGAAATTCTTTTTGTTATTCAATCACATTTTAAAATCAACATCCGCCACAAGCAATTGGAAAGAATCGGCGAAATCTCCTATGGTGTTTACATGTACCACCCTCTCATGATGTATTGCTGCTTCTCACTTTGGAATACAGTTATCCCAATTCAAAACAACATTGGCTATAATATTTCCATATACGTATCTGTGATATTGTCAACACTGGCTATCAGCCGACTCTCCTACAGCATGTTTGAACGAAAATTCATAGCGATAAAAAACAAAAAATTCACCGTTGTTCAAAGCGGGAAACATTAACAGCGTTGCTTCGCTTTCTGACTAAAGAAAAAGACGATATTTTAAATTGTTGATTAGTGGCCCTTCGAAATCTTATACCGGTGCCGTATCGCCATCACTGTTCCGATGACCATCACCAAACAACCGATCCACAACACATTGATCTGTGGGAAGACTTCAGCCGTGAGAATGAGCATGTCGCGCTCCGATGAGCTATGCTTCTGAACAGTGAGCTCCAAGCCTTCCGCTTTTTGGTTCAGGGCAAACAACATTTTGAATTGCTTGCTCTCGACAGGATAGGTAAACGGAACCGAGTCTTGCAACCAAATCATCGGAATCATCACATTCTCCACTTGCTTGCCATCAGTGATCACGGCAAATGCTTTTTTGCCCTTCAATCCCGCAGGAAGATTGGCGGGCAATGAATCAATCTCCACCAAACTATCAATGCGCATGCTGACAATCTCCGTCAAGCGTATATCGGTTTGCAAATCCACAATAGCTGACTTTGGTTCTAAGTAACCTTCTTCATCCGCCTTCTTCTCCTCCACATCCGTGTGCTTGATGAAGGTGTACAAGTCATGACTCAAAAAATGCTTCGTGCTCGGCTCGCGGCTGTTGCCCTTGGGCGACATCAGCACACTGGGCTCCAACACGAACAAGCGCTCGCCGGGTGTGCCGGGCGTCCACAACGCGAGATCTTCGGCACTATGCGCATCCACTTCAGCAGGCGTTACTTCCGTCCACAAACTATCTTCGGTAGCATCCGCCAAAAAACTCTCGGATGCAACGTGCGATTTCTTCGCGCGGAAGGCCTGTCCAAACACTTGTACATATTCACCTTCCGAATAGGTTTTGGGTAATTTCTCGAAATACTCCACCGTACAATACACACGCTCCCCACGTTTCGCCTTCTCCTTGTAATGCACGAAGTAATCCCCCATGGGCAAAGTGTCGCCCATAAAGATCATCATGTCTTCATTGTTCTTGAACTCCTCATTGAGCTCGCTGATATTGCCCCGCTGATTGCGCGAGATGAAATGGCTCTGCCAGGTGCTAATCACCGCGCCCAGAATCACCATCGCAAAACCTAAGTGCGCTACACTTGCTCCCATCAAATCGAACTTACCCTTGATGACACGCCACGCATAATCGGCATTGGCCACCATGGCAAATACACATGCCCACACCAGCAATATAAGAGACAGCTCAGCGGCCTCCACCTCAACAGCCCAGCCTATCAGCGCCGTGAGCACAATTGAAACAATCAAACTCAAGGCAATGCTGCCGGCGAATTTCTTAAACTCTGTTTTCTTATACTTCAAGTATTGACCAATCGCAACTATAATAAAGAGCAAGAACGCCAACGGCACCTGAATGCGGTGATAGACATCAAAACGTTCTTTGTCAGCAGGCGCCGAAAACTGGTGGTCAGCCAAACGCTTGAACACCTCCCAATCCGTTGACTGATGCAGCGACGTGAACATCCCCTCAAAAGGAGCTAATAGAATATTACCCACATTCACGGATGTCACTACCGTGATGTGCAGTGAAGACAGTATAAGAATCAATGCCCCGATAAACATCCAGAACTCTCGACTCCATAACTCTTCTTCCTCTTCTTGCGGCACGCGGAAATGCTTACGGTAACCAACAATGAGCATAACCAATGAAGCTACCAGGAAAATCAACGACAAGGCAGGCACCCATGTTCCTTCTCCGGGCAACAATTTCTCCTGGTCTGCGGCAGCCACCTCCGGTGCGGTCATCAAATTGCCCAAGGCCAACAAGAACAACACCGCGCACAACGCAGCATAACCCATTTGCCAGCGGCGATTGGGCACCATAAGGTAAGTGCTCCATGCCGTGAAGAAAAGCAAGTACACCATGAGCTGCGCTAGAATTCCGCTGTCCACAAAAGAGTGAACGCTACTATCTCCCAACACACCGCTGCGTGTGAGGAAGGTCGAATACAATACGAAAATGAACGCGCTGATGTTGAGCAACAGTGAAGCATAAACGCTGGTGCCCTTGCGTTGGTTGATGACCAACAAGTGCGCTCCGGCTACAAGCAACAACCAAGGCACCAGCGACGCATTCTCTACCGGATCCCATGCCCAGAACCCTCCAAAACCAAGCGCTTCATACGCCCAGGCTCCTCCCATCAGAATGCCGGTCCCCAAGATCATGACACCAAAAAATGCGTAGGGAATCGCCGGCTTCATCCAGCCTTGAAAATCGCGGCGCCACAAGCCCGCAATCGCATAAGCAAACGGAATGATGGTAGACGCAAATCCAAGGAAAAGCGTTGGTGGATGAATCGTCATCCAGTAATTCTGCAACAGTGGATTCAATCCTTTACCATCCATAAAAGGCTGCAACGACAGGTAATCGGGACGCAGCGTCCAGGGCAACCCAATGTTCATGGGGTGCTCTCTCAGCAATAAGAACGGGTTACTTCCAAACTGAAACTCGCCGAAGTAAACGCCCATGAGCATGCTCGCCAGAAAAAACTGAACAAGCGCCAGTATGCTCATCACCCACGGCTCCCATGATTTGGATGTGCGCAATAAGAACAATCCAATCACCACATGCCAGAACGTCCACAGCAAGAAACTTCCTTCCTGCCCTTCCCACATGCAACTGAAGACGTACTTCATCGGCATGGCGTTATTCAAGTGATCCCAGGCGTATTTGTATTCGTACAAATGGTTGAACAGGATGTAGAACAGGGTACCAATCACACCGAAAACCCCTACTGCATGCGCATAAAATCCAATGCGCGCGGTCTTCATCCAGGGATTTTCGAGTCCTTCATGTTTGGTGGCCAGGTAATAAGCAGCGGCTGTAAAAAATGCCGCCACAAAACTCAGAACGACAAAAAAATTGCCCAGGATTCCGGGCCAAATGTTTTCGTTGAGGTATTGAATTTCTTCCATAATGTGAATTAAAAACAGGGTTCTATCCGAACCCGTAAATCAGTTTTCCGCTGAAAGCGAGTGCTTTTGATCGTTGTACTTACTCGGGCACTTCATGAGCATGTGCGAAGCATAGAACACGCCATCGTTGCCCATTTTACCTTCGAGGGTGACATTCTCACTCATCTCCAAACCCATCGGCTTGCCTTGCTTGTCGCGCAGGTGCACATAGCATGAGCGGCCATCGCTATCGACCACATAAAACTTGGTTAAATCCGCATCCTCGTTGGCATTGTATTCCACCTCGTGCGTTTTATCAAACATCCCCACCACTTTCACTTGCTTTTCACCTTTAGCCGCAGCCTCGGCAAACGAAACGCTGTCAACCGCTTTGGTGTAGGTCGACACTAGAATGGCGGCTATTGCTGCAATCAGCACAATCAGCACCACGTGCATCTTCTTCATGACTTCCCTCCTTTTTGTTGCTCCTCCATGCGTGTTACGCGGCGATCCAGTCGCCAGATATACGCAATCAATCCAACCATTACGATAAACGCAACGCCGATAACGACTTTGATTTTACCGCTCTCATAAAAATACTCTTCCATTGCATCGGCGGCTTGCATGCGCAGACCTGCCAGGGCGATTATCATCGTAAGTAGTATTCGTTTAAGCATGTGTTTCATGATGTTGTTCCAATTTTTGAATACGGTAGTTCAAGCGATACATCCAATAGCCCAGCAAAATGAACCCTGCGCACGCCGGGTAGAACACCGAACGCAACGAACTGTCGAGGTCATATTTTGAAAAGGCGGGATTACCGCTCTTGCCGGGATGCAGGCCTTCTGTGAAACGCGGCATCACCATCAGCAAAACGACCATCAGCACAAACGCGAAGATGTTGAAAATGGCGGAAAGCCTTGCGCGTTTTTCCTCATCGCCCGTTGAATTTCTCAGAATGAAATAAGCCACATAGACCATAAATACGACCATGGCTCCATTGAGTTGGGGATCATTCGTCCACCAATCGCCCCAGGTAAAACGCGCCCATAGCGAACCCGTAATCAATCCCAGCACACAGAAGACAAGTCCAACAGCAGCGGCAGCGCTAGCGCGTGTGTCATGATCAACATCCACCCGACCATGTTCCTTTCCAAGCGCACGGATACTGGCAATGAAACTGATGGTCATCAGCACGAACATGGTGAACCACATGGGCACGTGCCACATCAAGTTGCGAATACTCTCGATAATGATTGGCTGGTATGGAAATCCAAAACGGGTAAACTCCTCTGATTTCACCTGATAGGTGCATTCCGCATTGCGCGTTCCGGCCACAAACTCAAAGCCTTCATGGCCCACGGGTGAATCGACAATGATGGTTCCGTCGATGTCGTTGTTGGCTGCGAAACCGAAGCGTTTGGAGGAAATCGTATCGGGCAAGAACACGCTGACAATCACGTTGGCATTATCGACAACCTGGAGCACATCAGCGCAATACACTGCCGAGGAATCCACTGAGAGAAACACTTGCAGCGAAGAATCTGCTTCTTTGAAGTGCGTGGCATATCCAGAAAACTTGAACTCATTGCGACCGGGATGCAATTTGGAAGCGCTAACGGCCAATCCTCCGGGACCCATCGGATGCCAAAGTGAACATACGGCTGCATACAGCAGCAAACCAATACAGGTAATCTTAAGCCAATTCTTCATTCCTTACAGCAGGGTTCAATCAAAAATCTCCAACGGCCTTTATTCTCGCCAAAGGTAGGGGAACAAGATATAAGACAACGCAAAGGAAACAACGTTCAAAACAACGAGCACAACCACATTCAAACTATTGGCATCCAGTGATGTTCCCTCCAGTGCCAAGGTGGTTTGACGAACTATCGTAATCAACAGCGGAATAATCACCGGAAAGCCCAGGATAGCCACGAGTCCGATGCCTGCCCCGGAACGAAAGGCAATACCTGCAACAAAGGTCAAGGCAAAACCCAGCCCTGTGCTCCCCAGTAGCAAGCCCGTCACAAATTGAACAGGATCAGCGTCAGCAAAAGCGGCAGTGCCAAAGAAAAGAAAGAAAAAAAAGACACTCAACAGGTTGAGGATGGCAATGAGCAGAGCATTGTAGATAGCCTTCGACAAAATAATCGCTCGCGGATTGGCCAGCGAATACATGTACAAATGCGTTCCGGCGGTCTCCGAAACAAAACTTTTCTGCATGGCATTGAAGGCGGTGAAGACCCCGGTAACCCAGAGCAATGCACCCCATGTTTTAGCCGACTCAATTTGCTGAAAACCAAGATAACAGACAAAAACGGTTGCCAAGACATACAGCAGCACGCCGGCCAGGGCATGTTTCTGCCTTAGCTCCAAGCGTAACTCCTTGTTAAATAGCGCCCAAAATGATTGCACGGGTTCAAAAATACGACAGCCCTTTGTACACATGTCTATTTTCATAACCCCCTGAAAGCCACAAGGGTCAGCAGTCGATTTACCCGAAATTGTAACCTTAGATGCGTGTATCCCGTTAAAGGGTGTATCCATTGAAGAAGACAGTTCACTTGCTTGCGTTTGAACCTTCCCCTCCCTCACTGGTACAAGACAATTTATCACGCCAAACCGTATTAAAGAAAACACAATGAACCGTACAAAAACATTGGTCATCGCCCTATGGGCCATGTTTGTTGGACAATTTGCCATCGCCCAGAAAGGCAATGAAGATCAACTCGTCAAAGATGCCAACACCTACTTTGCTGCAGGAGCCTACCTGAAGGCATTTCCGCTTTACTCGCAGCTGGTTTCACTTTATCCCAATCACGCAGAGTACACCTACAAATTCGGTGCTTGCGCTATTTACGGGGATGCTGACAAAACCAAGGCGGTTCGTTACCTGAACGCAGCCATCGCTAAGAGCGTTAACGACCCGGATGTCTACTTCTTCCTCGGTCGTGCTTATCACCTGAACTACCAGTTCAAGGATGCCATCACAGCGTATGAAAACTACGTGCGGTATGCAGGTGAGAAAGGCACACACCGCGCCGAGGCATTGCGCCAGATTGAAACCTGTATTTACGGGGCCAATCTATTGTCCAATATCAAGGACATTACCGTGTTGAGCAAGACGGAAACCGACAAAGAGAACTTCTTCCGCTATTTCAACCTGGAAGCCATCGGAGGAAAAATCCTGACTATTCCTGATGCGCTCAAAACCAAAGAGGATTTAAAGAGCAGCACTCCGGGTGTTATTCACTACCCCGGCAATGGCACTACCATCTACTTCAGTTCTTACGGAAAAAACAATACCAACGGCAAGGACATCTACAAGGCGCAGATTCTTCCTGATGGTACCTTCTCTGAAGCTGAAAAAATCAAAGGTGGTGTCAATACCAAATACGACGAAGACTTCTGCTTCATGCATAGCGATGGCAAGACATTGTACTTCGCTTCCAAAGGGCATAACAGCATGGGTGGTTATGACATCTTCAAGTCCGTTTATGATCCAATGACTTCAGAATTCGGTCCAGCTGTGAATCTCGATTTCGCCATCAACACACCCGATGACGATATTTTCTACATCGCTGACTCTTTGAATCAGCGTGCATTTTTTGCTTCAAGCCGCTCCAGCGATTTAGATCACATCAACGTCTACAACGTCCTGGTGGAAACAACTCCATTGCAAGTTGTTTACTTGAAAGGTCAATTCGTAAGCGAGATTGATCCGGAGCAACACATGGCCGGCATCAAGATTTTAGAATCCAATTCTTCACGCTCCGTTTGCGAAGGCACTTCCAATGGCAGCAATGGCGAATACATCGTGTATGTGCCTAAATCGGGTAACTACACGTACAAGATTGTGACTGAAAACAGCCCGACTATTCATGAAGTATCTGTAAAAATTCCTGCTTTTGACAAGCCGGTTGCACTCCGCCAGGAAATGCGCCTGATCAACGAAGGCGGTAAAGAGCGCATCCTCATCAACAACTACTTCGAAACACCGCTAGATGAAGATTTGTCAGTACTAGCCGCTGAAATGCTGCGCAAAAAATCAGTGTTGGATGTGAACAGCAACTCTTCTGATGCGATTTCACTTACCAAGACAACGGTCAACAAAGAAGATGAGCTGCGTACGTTCGAAGAGAACATGCAGAACACTGCTATTGCTGCCGGATTCGAAGCAGGCGTAACAACATCAACCGTGTTGGAAGACATGAAAAAAGAGCATGCTGCTATACAGAAGTTCATCAACGAAAGTGATACCAAGCGCAACAACAGTCTTGCATACGCTCGCAAAAAACAACAAGCTGCCGATGCCGCTGTTGCCAAAGCGGAGATGGCCAAACAGCAGCTGGCAGGTGAAATCGTTACAGAAGAAGATCTTGCTCGTTTGAAGGAAGTGGTCGAACTCACAGCGCAAGCAGCAGTATTGCAGCAAGAGGCGCAAGCAGCGTTCAATACGGCTCAAGCTATTGCGGCATTCAAAGAAAGCGAAGCAAAGCGCGGTGAGGCGCTCCAAGCCTCGTTTGTAAAAATTCAAGAAGCCGACAAAGCCGGTAATTACGATGCAACAGTGGCTGCGCTGACTGAAGAAAAAGATCGTCGCACGGCTATTCGTGACGGCGTTGGTGGCGCACCTCTCGAACAAATGATGGCAAAGATTCGCTCTCTGGAAAACGATCGCTCAAAGCAAGAGGTGAAGCTTACCGCATTGCGTGATGATGAAAAAACAAAAGCGAAAAACGTACGCCGTATCCAGGAAAATTTGAGTAATCCTGAGTTAAGCGCAACAGAAAAAGAAGCGCTTCAGAATGATTTGGCTACAGCCGAGTCGGTATTAGCCAAAGTGCGCAAAGAGTTGGCGCTGCAAAACGAAACGTTCAACAAGTCAGAAGATGTCATTCAAATGGCTTATGCTGAGAAGGACTTCTTTGCCCTAGTAGAGAAAGACAGCGATGCCGGCTTAGAGCCGCAAGACATGGTCAAATTGACGTCGACCGAGCGAGATATGCTGGGTATGTCGATTGCCGCTTTGGATACACGTGTTGCTCAGTTAGAAATTAAGGATCCCGCCATGCTCGCCATGTTGGGAAATACCATGCAAACAGCTTCAACTGAAGTAACCGCTGCAAACGGCGGAACTCAAGAAGCTTCCACGGGAGCAAGCGTTCAAAGCGCAACGGCTGCAACTGCAAGTGTTTCGAATAACGCAACAGAAAATGCGACCTCAAGCAATTCGAATGACACAGCAGCTGCAACTCAAACACCTGTTGCAACGGTGCGTGCATCAATGGAAAGTCGCATGGCCTATATCGATGCCAATCCTTCGCTCGTTGCAGCGCGTCCGTTGGTCATCCGCAACGCTCAACAAGAAACACGTGATGCCATAGCTTTATTGAACATGAAGTCGAAAGATGGCAGCATCACCGCCGGCGAACGCGGACAATTGGAAAATTTGATGGCATACGACCTGCAATTGTCTCAAGACCTGCAGACAGCCCTCAACGACAGTCCTGAAGTAAGCTCTGAAGATGTGCGTGCCACATTCAACGAGGTAGCTCCCGATTACGAAGCCAAATTGATGGCCATCGAAAATGAAGATGGTTCTGAAATCGACCGCACGCTGAAGCGCATGGAATTCAAGCGCGGATTGATTGAACAGCTCGAGCAAAAGCAATTGGCCAAGTCCAAGGCAATGGCCGGAATTGACGTGGTTACAAACCCGAATGCTGCAAAAGAACTGGAAACCCTCGCATTGAAGGATGCTCAGCTCACTGCAGCCATCACCAGTCTGCAAGCCGACGCCAATCGCCTGACATCGCTGAAAGCCGCATTTGAATTGGAAAACAAAGCCATCATCGAAAGCGATGAATTGTATGCTGACAAACTTCAAGATCAAATGATTTTGAGCGAACAATACATGACTGCGTTAACTTCCTTTGAAACGGCACAGCGTGAAGCATTGGCAAACGCAAACGAAATCGAGAAGCCGGCGATTGAGGCAGAGATAGCCGCTATTGAAGATCAGCGCCTGATGGTGGAAGCCAAGCAAATGGCTTACCGTCATGACCTTGAGCTCACCGCTTCGGCATCAGCCCCTGCCCCATCGGAAGTATTGACCGACAGCACAGGCGAAGCCATCGTTGATGAATTGAATCCACTGGCTGAGCCTGCTGCAACAGAAACCACACTTACCGTTGACGCTGTTGAAGCAGAACAAGCTGCTGCAGCGCAAGCGGAAACTACGCAACAGCCGGAAGTTACAGCTGAGACTGCTGCACCGGCCGAGAAATCAGTCGAGCGCGATGCCGCCGAGATCAAGAAAATGTTCGCCCCGAAAGAGGAAGTGAAGTCAATCTTCGCTTACGAAGGAGCTGCATTTGCCGAACTTTCAGCCAAGCACCCGCAGATCAGCGCTCGCCTCAACAACATGGATAAAATCGAATCTATCAATGACGACATCCTGTTGACTGAGGCAGAGATGGAGGCTACCAAGAGTGAGTCTGCATTGCGCAAACTCGATGTGAAAGCCGAACAGCTTTATCTCAAGCGCTCTATGTTGGAGATTGAAAATGCGAATGTTGTTGCCGATATGACCCGTGAAGAATACAACGCGGAACGTTCGAAGGCCAATGAATTGGTGGGCGACAACCAGGAGAAGATTAACGAGAAAGTATTGGTGCGCGATGAGGTTACTCGTTTGAAGCGCGAATCGGAAATGAACATGGAAGCGGCAGATAAACTGCGCGAACAGGCACGCCCTATTTATGATGATATCGAACGCGCTGACTACTATCGTCAGGCCTATGCCTTGGAAGCTTTGGCCATCGACCAACAGCGTCAAATTCAAACGATCTGCAACAATCTTGAAGTACTCAACCAATACAACGAAGCGGATTTGGCTATTTTGAAAACCGGCACTGTACCGGCTTCACAGAAGAAGGATTCTGCTACTCTTGTTGAAGCAACAGCCCAAACTCCTGCTGAAACGACTAACCTGAATGCTGCTTATGAAAATAACAACGCCGATGTAGTTGCTGCAGCTCAGGCCGAGATGAAATCAACAGGCGAGACTAAAGCAGATACCGCCGCAGGTTCAACCACAGTGGATGCATCAGCAGAAACCACCGGCACTGCAAACACAGATCAATCTTCAGAAGCGGTAACGGATTTCGCCCGTGTAGAAGCAACAGTTCCTGCTTCAACCAACAATACAGCTGCCGCAGACAACCAACAGAATGACGTGTCAGTAACGGAAGCAACGACCACCGAGGCGACTGAAACAACAACAACTGAACCTGCCTCAGCTACTGCACAGATCTATACCACCCGAGCAGGAAACATCAATACGGAAAGAACACGCCAATTGACCGAAGAAGTTCAAACCGTGAAAGTGTCAGAAGAAGTGGATGGTCAGAAATACGATGACGGTCAAGTGGTAACCACCGAAACCGTTCGCGTTGTATCAGCGCCTGAAGCACCGATAGCCACATCGGCCGCTGCTGTTCAACCTGCCGCTCCGGCTGAAGCCAAGGCAAAAGCCTCTGCCAATGCTGCTGACTACTACTACAGCATGCCGTCTGAAGTTGTCGCAGATTTGTTTGCTATGACTGCGCGCGGCGTGTACAGCGATTCACGTCCAATTCCAATTGATATGGAAATGCCTAAGGGTGTCTACTACAAAGTTCAAATTGGTGCCTTCCGCAATGACATCCCACAAAACCTTTACGATCAATTCGCTCCAATCAGTGGCGAGCGTTTGAATACCGGTATTACTCGTTACACCGCAGGTTTCTTCGTTCAATTCGATAACGCCAAGCAGGTGAAACAGCAAATCCGCGCCATGGGCTACAACGATGCCTTCATCGTGGCTTACCGTGATGGCAAGCGCATTCCGCTCTACGAAGCTGCTGCCATTACCGATGGTCCTGAACTCGCGGCTTCAATTAAAGCAGCATTTGAAAAAGCCGCTGTGGGCAGTGTTGCACAAAACACATCGACAGCAGCTACCGGCAACACCGCTGCTAATGCAGCAGGTGCTGCTGTAAACACTTCATCGGCTGCTAATGGTAATACTGCTGCCTCGGCGAATACAGCTGCCCAAAATCAATCGGCAACTCCGAGCAATCCGTCAGGTGTTTCAACTACTGCTACAGCAATGAACGCGAATGCTAACAATACAACAGCGAACAACAACAATGTCCAGTCCGCCGCTTCAACCGGTAATCTGAATATCGATGCTGAAGTTGCAGCAGAATTAGCACGCAAGCCGGTTACCCGCACGGTGGCTGAAATTGAGGCTGCTGCTGCCGCACCAAAGAACACGGAGTATTACAAAGCTGATCAGGAAACTGTTGCCAAAGCACAGCAGGTCGAAGCAGTTAAAGGATTGTTCTTCACCATCCAGGTGGGTGTATATAGCAAGCCGGTTGCTGCCGCTCTGCTGCAAAACGTGAATCCGTTGAATTCGGAATTGACAGAAACGAACAAGATACGCTACACCTCAGGGCAATTCAACAATATGGCTGACGCTGTTGTGAAGCGCGATGAGGTGCGTAAAATGGGGATCGCTGATGCCTTCGTTACGGCCTACTACAATGGCAAGCGAATAACGCTCAGCGAGGCTGACCTGCTCCTCAAAGAGAAGGGAGCTGACGTTCTTGCGAAATGATAAACAGTTGAAATGATAATAGAAAACAGTCGCCAATCGGCGGCTGTTTTTTTTTGACACTCTACCCTTTAAATTTTGGTGGCGGACGTGCTGTAACATTCAGTCGGCTTTTATATTTGTATCGTGAATCCCGTTTTAACAAAGACTACATCAGGCGTTCGAATTACAGTGCATCCTCGGTTTGAAGAAAACTTGAGCAGCGCTGCAGATGAGAGCTATGTGTTTTCCTATCACATCACCATGGAAAATCAAAACGATTTTCCGGTGAAGCTCCTGCGTCGTCATTGGTTCATTTTCGATTCTCAAGGCATCAAGCGCGAAGTAGAAGGTGCCGGTGTTGTAGGTGAAACTCCCATTATCATGCCCGGTGAGTATTTCAGTTACAGCAGTGCGTGTGATCTACAATCTCCGCGCGGCTCCATGCACGGTTTCTATACCATGCAGCGCTTCGGGGCGGATCAATTGTTTGAAGTGAACGTTCCGCTCTTCAATCTGGAAGCCCCACATTCGCTCTCTTAATTTTCTTCAAGTAATTTTTGCAACCGTTTTAGTTCCGATTTAAAAAACGGTTCGTTGACTGCCTGTCGGATGTAGTTCTTCTCGCTGCGCGTCAGATGCCAACTCAATGAGATAGGCGATTCCTTGGTTTGTTCTAATTGAAACTGAATGGTCTCTACCGGGACTTTCAGAGCAGATTGTAAAAGCAATAGTGCATCGTCGCCACTATAATCTTGCGTTCGTGTAAGATTGCCATAAATACCGCCAAGTGGCGCGGAGAACTTATTGATTAACGATGGGGAATGTTCACCCAAGTCCTTATCGCGCGGAAGATCCCTCACTTGCACAATCACCACCCCGCTCGTATTGGCTTCAATCCAATTGCGCAGCGCGTGAACAAATCGGTAGGTAGTCTTCCAACCAAAATTATCGCGGATACCGGCATCCATGACTTCCATGGCAGGTTCGCTGGGAAGCACAGCCATAGGTGTTACATATGGGAAAGTCGCATTCATGCGCAGTGCACTGGAGAAGCGCAAATGACCGGGATCGTGCGCTGCAAACAACTTGGTGAACTCAATATTTTCATGCAATAAAGATTGATCATTGCCTCTTGTACCATCCTCTTCACACAAAAAACTATACGGCTGTGAACCGATGATTAAACGCCGGCCATCGTTGGCTATGGTCGGAGATAAAATCATCAATGGAATTTCACCCTTTGCTTCCAGTTGCGCATAATCACTCAATCGCTTATCGAATGCTCCGCCGGTATTGCGTTGGAGTTGTTCCTCCAGTGCAGTCGCTCGATCTTTCGAATAACGATAACCGTCATCATCTAATCGGCGGTAGCGAATGAACCAATCACCCGTGGTGGCGGCGAGCATAATCGGATTGAGCAAATCCTTACCCATATTCTCCGCATAACGCGGGTCATTCAGATTGATTCTACCGGATTCAGCTTGTAATAACAATTCACGCAGATACGCTGCCCCTACCATTCCTCCTGATGCGCCTGTCATGAGAACAGTTTGCGCAAGCAACTTCCCTGCGCAAATACTATCAGCATAGGGAATAGCGCGCATGGTCCAGTACGCCGAACGCGTGCCTCCCCCGCTGTGATTGAGGATGACCAACTTTGGTTTGGTGATGCTATCGGATGCCGGCACGTTTAGGCGAGTCGACAGGATATTCTCCATATGCTTCAAATCGTGTTCGATTTCAGCACTGTCGTACACTGCTGCATGCGGCTCATAAGTCACAGGTTGAGCGGAATAATTCAATCCGTAAGCAGTGGTCGGATTGCGAAACCAACTGAGTCGGTGATGGGCGAAATTCAAGAAAGCGATGAATGCGACAACAAGCGTAAAAGTCCAGCCACGCAACCAGGAATGCAGTGCACTGATAACCATGATGAGCATCGTTAAAAAGAGCAATACACTCGCTGCGGCCGGAAGAATGAATACCTCAACAGAAGCTACAGCCCCCAGAAAGAGAAAAGATAGGAGGATGAGTAACTCAAATCGCGAAGCATTCAAATGATGCTGATTGAATACCTTTTGTAAGATTTCCCTTTTATAATGACGACTGTCCCGAGCACGCGCAATACGATTGATTGAAGTTAGATACGTGTCCACTCGCCATTTCTGACCTATCAAACGCCGACTCAACCAATGCATCGGACGATGGATGGGTGAGTCGACCGGGAAATCATCTTCGCCGGATCCTTCCGTATGTTGCTCATGCTTCCCAAAAGCTGTCGCTTCTTTATTGGTATAGAGAAAATAGACAAATGACAACGCTTGAAACGCGGTTAGCGCCAATAGAAATACAATTAGATTCACTGCGACTTCGGAAGGCATGAGACACTCCCTCAATAATTGAAACCGCGCACTGCAGAGGAGATACGTCAGCACAAAAATGCCGGGGAGTAAAAAGTTATTGATGCAGAACTTGTGAAACGGTCTGTTTAAGGTTGCGATGATTGGAAATCGATAGCCATGCATCATGTAGGTGTAAAGGTTATAACCACTGATGAACCCACCCACCGAAAAACCCAATATGGCAAAGGATACTATTCCCGTCTGCCCCAAATATTCCGGCACCAAAAATTGCTGCGGAATACCAATGCGCTGACCAAAACTGCCGGTGATCACAGCAAATAGCAATACCCAGATGGCCAATAGAAAATGATTCTTCTTCAGGTGCAACAGCAGCAACTGAAAAGGAAAAAAATATCGCCAATGGTGCGCGCGAGATGGCATGCCCCAAGGTAAGGATAAATGGCGAATGGCGAGTGGCGAATGGCGAGTGACTAATATCAATAAGCTTCGCGCACTCGTCACTCGTCACTCGTCACTGCTCCCCCCTCTCCCGCTCTCTCCTCAAATCCTTCTCTTTGGTATCAGCGCGCTTATCGCCGACGTTCTTGCCTTTTGCAAGGGCAATCTTCAGCTTCGCGTATCCCTTTTCACTGATGAAAAGTAGCGTTGGAACGATGGTGATTCCGGCGTCTTTGAGCTTTCGATCAATCTTGCGCAGCTCAATGCGGTTGAGCAGCAGCTTGCGTTCGTTTCGCTCTTTGTGTTGACTGTAACCGGCATTGGAATAGGGACCGATGTACATGTTGATGACGAACAGTTCGCCGTTGCGCATTTTGCAATAGGCATCGCCGATATTCGCTTTAGCCGCTCGAATGCTCTTGATCTCCGACCCCGAAAGCACAATACCCGCGGTAAATTCCTCCAACAGGAAGTATCGGTATAATGCTTTTTTATTTTGGATTTCGATGCGCATGGCGGGGGGCAAAGGTAGTGACTTGTGAAAAGGTGAACGGGTGAAAAGGTGAAATAGAAATCGGGATGCTGAAGGCCCCTCGACTGCGCTCGGGGACCGGGACGTTCGCGCGTTATGAGCACCTCGGCTGCGCTCGGTGGACGCAGGCCGTGGACGAGGAATGTCGAGGTCTCCTTTTCTTACCACCACGATTAAAATCGTAGGCTCAACGTCCCTACAATCCTACAATCCTACAATCCTACAATCCTACAATCCTATTCCTCACTATCTTGCACCCTCGCATACCAACACATACCATGAAAACACACCTGACCCTTTTTTTTGCACTCTTCCTTACGTATTTCACTAGCCCACTTTCGGCACAAACCCTCCCCGACTATCTGCCTACTGATGGGCTCGTGGGCTGGTGGCCTTTCAACGGCAATGCCAATGATGAGAGTGGGAATGGGAATAACGGTGTGGTGAATGGGGCGACGCTGGCGGAGGATCGGTTTGGGAATGTAAATAATGCTTATTATTTTGATGGCAACGACTTTATCAATGTTGGGAACAATCCAATCCTTAAGCGCTATCAAACAAATTTCACAATATCTGCATGGGTAAAACCAACTCTTTTCTCAACGCTATTCGATCAGTCAATTCTGTCCAACCGAGGAAATTCTTGTCAAGGTTCAAAATTCGGATTAAGTGGTTCGCAGACATTAGGACCAGCAGGCAAACTAATATTAGTGACCGCAGGTGGAGTTTGCGCTGATTATGTATGCTCCTCCAGCCAAGTTAGCGCTATCAATTATCAACACGTATATCTAGAATTCATATACAATTCAAATCAGAGTATAGCCAAACTATACGTTAATGATATTTTGGTTAATACAGATACTCTCATAAATAACATGACCGATCCTGCTTCACAGAATACCTATTTCGGTTATGAATCAATGAGTTCACCAAACTCAAGTTTTTATTTCAATGGGTTCATTGATGACATTGCAATATATAATCGAATCTTAACTACATCAGAAAGACAAGCTTTGTTTGCAACGAACTACACTGACATTAACTCGAATCAATCCTCCACCACCGTCCCTGCCTTCATCAACTACCAGGCTGTCGCGCGCAATGCCGGCGGCGATCCGCTGGCCAATGCCGATGTACAGGTCCGTTTTACGTTGTTGGCCGATTCGCTTGGCGGTGCAACCGAATACAGTGAAACGCACGCCCTCACCACGAATGCATTAGGGTTGTTCACGACTGCGTTTGGAGCGGGTACACCGGAGGTAAGCACGTTCGATAGCATCGCGTGGGACAACAGCAATAAATTCTTGCGTGTCGAACTCAACGCCGGCAATGGGTATATCGATATGGGTACACAGCAACTGCTATCGGTGCCCTTCGCACTGCGTTCCCAAAGCGCAGCTGCCATTCGTAACGAACATCTACCGGTGTTTAACGATAACGTTGCTGCGGTTGCCGCCGGACTCGCCCCCGGCACGATGTACCGCACTTCGAGCGGAGTGCTGATGGTGGTGTATTGATTTTTGAAGGAGTGTAGGGGTTAGGATTGTAGGATTGCAGGATTATAGGGGGGGGGGCGAAGGGCCCCTCGACTACGCTCGGGGAGCGGGACGTTCGCGGGTTATGAGCACCTCGGCTACGCTCGGTGGACGCAGGCGGTGGCCGAGGAGTGTCGAGGTCTCTTTTTCTTACCACCACGATTAAAATCGTGGGCTGGACGTCCCTATAATCCTACAATCCTATAATCCTATACCCGAGAGCAGCGCATGCACAGATATGTCCTCATCAAGCGCGGGCCAATGAATCCCGTAACCACCCGGTGTAATGACATAGTTGTTGCGTTCTGTTTCATTCGCTTGCAACAACCTGCTCGAGAGTTTATTCAAATCACATAGCAATAAACGGCCATCAGCCATAATCTGGAGCATATCTCCCTTGAATTTGATGGATGTGATATGATGAATAGCCGACATATTTCAAAGATCGGCAACAATTATTGTATAGCAAGCAAAAGACTAACTCTATTCTTTTAAAGCCCAGGAAGAAAATGACACAGAATGGCGCACGCAATTCCCTACAATCCTATAATCCTAGCCTATCTCCTCCAGATCCATCATATCTTCCCACTCTCGCTCAATGCCATGTAGCACATGATAATCTCTTTGCTTGCGGAAATATTTTTCCAGAGCCTGCAGATCTCCCGGTGACTTCGACACCATCCATAACCTGTCTTGCCAGGCGAATGGCGGCTGCGAGGTTTGACGCTCCACATAATCCTGCAGCCAATAGCGTATAGTCTCTAGAAATGAAAACACATCGGCACGGTGCGGTACTTCCAGCGCCAGATGAACGTGATCCGCCAATACGCAAACATGCACGCAACAAAGCCCTTTATAGGCTGCGACAGCACGAATGAAGACCGCAACATCCTCTGTTATCGACTCATCAAATGGCCGACGACCGTCGGCTACAAACAAGACAGCATGCACGTACATTTTGACCATGGCCCTCGAATTTGCACGAAGGTCAATTACCCCGAAAAAATCACGCGCTTAAACTATTCCCGACAGGCATTCCGACTAGAATAAAGCTCCATCCATGCGGGACCGAATGGAATAACTTTTTTGGCCCCAGCCCACTTCACCTTTTCACCATTTCACCATTTGACCATTTCACTAGTCACTCGCCACTGCCCTCTTCACCCACATCGTCAAACCCACGACCACCAGTGTGAAGCCAATCATCACCCACCACAGCGCAGCATATCCCATGGACTCCATGATGTTGGTGGCAATAATGGGCGTAAACACATGAGCTGCCGACCAGGCCATTACAAAGAGAGAGGCGTACTGTCCTCGATTAGCTTTACCGGAGCGACTGTTCATGAACGTATTGGTAAAAGGCATCACAAACATTTCGGAAAATGAAACAATGGTTATGATGAATAAATACCAATATATGCCATGCAAAAACAAGATCAATCCGTAGCTCGCCGTAAGCATCAGCGTTCCCCAAATGATCCAGCGATAGATGCTTCCTCTATGTTCAATTTTGGATACCAGCACTAACTCAACGGCTGCAACCAAAAATCCATTCAAGGCTAAAATGCCACCAATCTGCCCTTCCGTAAATCCCTCGTGATTCTTGTAATAGAGCGACATCGTACTGAACAGCTGGAAAAAGGCGATTGCGTAAATCGTAACAAGCGGAAGGAATATCAAAAACGCACGGTCCTTCCATGGAGTGCGCTCCTCACTCTTCACCGCCGAACCTTCCACTTCAGAATCCTGGTGATTCACGGAAGATGAAGGCAAAAAGAAATAGACAAATACGGAGGCCATTAGGCACGTACCTCCATCTGCCCAGAATAAATATTGATAATCGATTGCTGCCAAAAGTCCACCAATAGCAGGACCGATGGAAAATCCAAGATTGATGGCCAATCGGTAGAGTGATACCGATCGTGTATAATTATCCTTGTTGCTGTAATGAGAAATGGCAACCATTCCCGCGGGTCGAAATCCATCGCCAAAAGCACTGAGCAAAAACATCACAATACACAGTGCGTAAAACCCATCCACTTGAGAAGCCAACATAAACATGATGAAGCCGCCAAGCAGACTGCCTACCATTACAGGTTGATGACCAATGCGATCGGTTAGCTTACCTCCGGCGTATACTCCAACCAATGCGCCCACGCCATAACACGCCATCACCACTCCCACTTGCGCTAAATCCAATCCGACATCATCCCGCAGATACACCGCCATGAAAAACACAACCATCGAACCCGCACGATTGATGAACTGCGCCAAAGCCAGCAACCAAATCGCACGACTCAACCCACCGTAGGCGTTGCGAATACTCAACCACAAACTCGATAATACAGACAACAATTTAATCGCAGTATTTAATAAAATCCCCGAAACAATGCCCCCCAATCTCCGCTCCCCAGTCCCCAGTCCCCAGTCCCCAGTCCTCAGTCCCCACTCCCCATTACCCTCCAAAGGTATTCCTGTTCCGTCTGTCCCGGCGTTGGAATAAACTCCGCTTTGCACCCCAACACATGAAGATCCATGATGGTCGAATATCCCGGTCGGCAGATGATATGCCCGGCAGATTTCAATACGCCGGCCAATTGTGCATCGGGAAGATGTGATACCAGGCGGACATTACCCTCTTGTCGGTCGAATGACTCATCGGGTGTTCCGCATACCATCAAAGCGCTCCTTTGAGATCCAAGCAATCGATGCAACAGTTGACGCTGAAACTCGGATCGTGTTGGTTCAGGTCCCGAAATCAATGCAACAACATCATAACACGGAACATTTTCTTCAGCAAAAACTTCCGAAAATCGCGACTGTGGACCGATGTAACGTACATTTTGAGGTACACCACGACCATGAGATAATTCACCACTAAGATTAACAGCACCTTCATAATCCGGCACAAGACACTGATCAAAGCGTTGAATATAGTGGTGTGTCATCCAATATAATAATCGTCTTGCATACCATGGCGCGCGAATAAACAACTGATGCGTGATGATGAAACACGGGATTCGCTCGTGATACAATCCATAGCGATTATCGCTATACACTTCGTCAATGGCATGACGTTCGGCAAACTGCGCGAGCCAATCATGCTCTGCACGAATCACACGCAATAAGCGCGGAGATTCTTTCAAAAAGTGAAACTGCATGGATCCGCTAATGGGATAGGTCACCGCGTAATCGGGGATATCGGTATGAACCTCGAGCTTCGGAAAGTAATTCGCAAGCCAACGGGCACTGCGGCCGTTGGAAGCCAGGTACACGTGATGACCTTCTGCAAGCAAACGATTAATGAGCGGCACACAGCGTGTGGCGTGACCCAAGCCCCAATCGAGCGGGGCGACCAAGATGTTTTTAGGTGTTGGACGAGTACTCAAGACAAGTGCATGTTCACAGCCTCTACAGCGCGAATCTCCGGAACAGCGGCGCGAATGGCGCCCTCAACTCCCGCCTTCATGGTCATGACACTCATTGAACAACTGCTGCAGGCGCCGTGCAATTCCACACGAGCTGTAAGATCTTCGGTCACCTCCACCAACGAGATATTACCTCCATCAGCCTCCAGATACGGGCGAATGGTATTAAGAGAATCGTTGACTTTATCGAAAATAGATCGTTGACTCATACATCAGGGTTGTTCGGTTGAAACGGCAGGATGGGGCTTCTTACGAAAAGGCAGCATCCGCATCTCGCGTTCAAAGGTATCCAAGATTGCGTTTAAATGTTCGACCGCCGGCGTTCCTTCTTGCATGATGGCCGGACGACCGGCATCACCTGCCTCGCGAATGCTTTGAATCAACGGGAGAGGTCCAAGGAATGGCACCTCCAGTTCCTCAGCCAGATGCTTGGCACCTTCCCTTCCGAAAAGATAGTACTTGTTTTCGGGCAATTCTTCCGGTGTAAACCAGGCCATATTTTCAATCATGCCCACCAAGGGAATATTGATGGCCGGCATACGAAACATGTAAGCGCCTTTGCGGGCATCTGCCAGCGCGACGGTTTGCGGAGTGCTCACCAACACTACTCCGTCGAGCGGAATGGACTGCACGATTGATAAGTGAATATCACCCGTACCCGGCGGCAAATCCAGAAAAAGATAATCAAGCGGTCCCCAATGAGCATCGTTGACCAGCTGATTAAGCGCCTTTGTGGCCATCGGTCCGCGCCACACCGCCGCCTGATTGACCTCGGCAAAGAAACCGATGGACAGCACCTTTACACCGTATTGCTCGATAGGTTCCAGCATGCTCTTACCGTCAACGTCGATTACACGAGGCTTATCATAAACCAGATCAAACATTGTCGGTGCAGAAGGTCCATAGATATCAGCATCGAGCAAACCCACTTTGTACCCACGGCGAGCCATACCGGCGGCCAAATTCGCACTCACCGTGCTCTTTCCAACCCCACCCTTTCCGGAGGCTACTGCGATGATGTGTTTCACACCCGGCAGCACCTTGCGCAATTCCCCATGACGGTCATCACCGCTGATCGGAATTACATCGCATTCTACTTTGAACCCCTTGCCCAGCGTGCGTTCGATAGCAAAGGTGACCGCCTCTCGCATGCGCAGTTTACTATGCATCGCCGGGTTGCTCACCTTCACTTCAAGCTGAATCTCCTGCCCTTTTACATCAACGATTTTGACCAGATTCAAGGATACGATGTCCTTTTTCAAATCTGGCTCAATGACTGTGGAAAGGGCGTCAATAATGGCTTGGCGGGAGATGCTCATAATCAATCGGAAAATTGGACCGCAAAATTACGTATTACAGATGACAGATTACCGATGAAGGATGACGGATGACGGATGAAACTCCTTTATACCCAGTACCCAGTACTCAGTACCCATTAACGCGGCTCCCAATAAACCACCTCAAACTCCACCACTCGATCATCCTTCACACGCACACCCTCGGCTTCAAGGAGCTCCTGCATCTGCATGGGATAGGCAAACATCATTTTACCGGTGAGCATGCCTTGTCGATTGACCACCCGATGAGCGGGAATGTCGGGTTGAGTGTGTGATGCATTCATCGCCCAGCCTACCATGCGCGAACTGCGCGCTGCACCCAAATATTTGGCGATAGCACCATAGGTTGTGACACGTCCGGGAGGAATGAGCCGAACAACATCATACACGTTTTGAAAGAAATTCGGGTCTGTCATGATACCAATCGGATACGCACATACTTGGTCTTCCGCCCTTCATCTAACCACATCTGCTCGTAATACGTGCGAAAGTTGAGCACCTGCTGCCAATAGCTATCTAGCGTTTGCATGTAGTCACCGTAGATGTCGAATGAATGCGTTTCAATCGCATAGCGCGGGTCATTTCCAAACTCCGACAATGCCATTTCATAGACCTGTGGATTGTCGTGCTTGATATGAATAAAACCGCCAATCTTCAGGAAAGAGCGGTACTTCTCGGCGTAGTATTTAGAAGTGATACGACGCACGCCTACTTTATCCTGAGGCTGAGGATCACTGAAGGTTAGCCATATCTCATCTACCTCATCCTTGGCAAAAAAAGACTCAATGAACTCGACACGTGTGCGAAGAAACGCCACATTGGTCAGGTTTTCCTGTAGAGCCTCCTTGGCGCCCTTGTGAAAACGATGGCCTTTGACATCCACTCCCAGAAAGTTCTTATCGGGATGCAAACGTGCCAATCCAACCGTGTATTCCCCCTTACCGCAACCCAATTCCAGCACCAACGGACTCCGATTGCCGAAAGCCTTCCCGTGCCATTCGCCTTTCATGTAGGTCGCTCCTTCCTTAATGATTGGCAAGAGCTCAGGCTCGTATACATGCGGAAAGGTTTTATTCTCCGCCCATTTTTTGAGTTTGTCTTTTCCCATTTCAAAAAAAAAACCATCGCCTCAACGATGGTTCTGAATTTCATTTCACAAAAATACTACTCAGAGAACTCGAATTCCTTTCCGTCGATAATGACGATCTTTCGCTTCTCCGTGCGAAAGTTGGTATAGTTCGCGCCATAACCTGTAACAGAACATTCGTAGACTTTCACAATACCTAAGTAGTTTTTCTTGGTCATCACATAATTGGGGTGAACCAAGAAATCATAATCTCCCTGCGACAAAGCCTTGTAAGCTGCCGCAGCGCGAACCTCATCAGCGCGAGACATTCTGCGCTTGGCTTTACCTTCTGTTGAATAAGCAATACCATCGGCGAATGTCTTATCCCCGTTTACTTTAAACGAAAAAACATAGGTGCTGAAACTTTCTCCCTTGAGTTTGGACTCCTCATTTACCTTGATATCGGCTTTGATGGGATCCAATTGTACTTCACGTGATACCACAGGTGACGACTGAAATCCTTTGTTGGTTGACATGCAGCTTGCCATCGTACATAATGCTGCAAGTGACAAGATGCTAAAATGCTTTCTCATAATGTGTAGTTGATTTAGTGAATGATTATTCTTTCGTTGCAAACTTCTCCACTACTTCCTGCGTCACGCCGGTAATGCTGAATCCGCCATCGTGGAAAAGATTCTGCATCGTTACGTAGCGTGTAAGGTCGCTGAACATTGCAACACAGTAATCGGCGCAGGCATTCGCATCAGCATTTCCAAGCGGCGACATCGCCTCGGAGTAATTGATGAAGCCGTCGAAACCTTTCACACCGCTGCCGGCAGTGGTAACCGTGGGTGATTGTGAGATGGTATTGATGCGCACTTTCTTGGCAGTACCATAATGGTAACCGAAACTGCGGGCGATGCTTTCAAGCAGGCTCTTCGCGTCGGCCATGTCGTTGTAATCAGGGAAAATACGTTGGGCCGCGATATAGGTTAAAGCAACTACCGAACCCCAATCGTTGATAGCGTCCTTCTTCCAGGCAGTGGCGAGCATCTTGTGCAAACTGGTCGCGCTCACATCGAGGGTTTGCTTGTACCACTCGTAGTTCACTTCTGTGTAGTGTTTACCCTTGCGCACATTGGGACTCATCCCGATACTGTGCAATACGAAATCTACTTTACCACCGAAGTGCTCCATACTCTTGGAAAAAAGGTTGTCGAGATCTTCCAAATTGGTAGCATCAGCCGGAATAATCGGCGCATTGCCAATTTTAGCAGAGAGCTCGTTGATTTCACCCATGCGCATCGCAATCGGCGCGTTGGTGAGCACAATTTCTGCGCCTTGCTCATAGGCCTTCTCGGCCACCTTCCAGGCAATCGACATATTATTTAGCGCACCACTGATGATGCCCTTCTTTCCTTTGAGTAGTTGGTTTGACATGAGGTATTTTGTATGCGGACAAAACTAATCGGATTTGTTAAAAGTCCGAAGTTCCACTACGCGGAATTCAGAAACTACTTTCGTAGAACTAACTTTCCTATCTTTGACAAGCATAGCGTTAACAATGAAAATCGAGCGAAATAAAAACGAGATAACTATTACAGTTTCCGGCGGCCTAGATAGTTTTGGCTTACAGCGTGTAATTAACTACATGCAATATCTTGAAATGACATCCAAAAGCAAAGCAAAACAATCCGATGTCGACCTTCTTGCAAACGATGTCAATAAATCTTGGTGGACAAAAAATCGTAACCGGTTTGTGAAATGAAGGTGGTAGTGGATGCCAACATAGTCTTCAGTGCAATTCTGAATACTAATGGCAAAATCGGAGATTTATTGATTAACTCCAAGAAACACCTCGAATTCATCGCTCCTGATTTTCTCCGCAAAGAGCTTTACAAGCATCGTCAGCGCATTCAAAAAATATCCGGATTATCAGCAGATGAAGTCAGAGAAATCGAATTCATCATTTGCAACCAAATTCAGTTCATTTCAGAGCAGCAAATCCGACCAACAATTTGGTATGTAAGTGAAAAATTATTGTTTGACATTGACCCCAATGACACTCCATATGTAGCTTTCGCAAAGCAGTTCCGATGTAAAATTTGGAGCGGTGACAAACGATTAATCAAAGGTCTATCGAAAAAAGGATTCCATAATACAGTGACAACGGAAGAACTCTTTGAATGGCGGAAAATTAAATTATCGCGCGGGGCATAGCCTATTCCGACACCGCCTTAGCCGCTAACCATCCCGTCGTCCACGCCGATTGGAAATTGAACCCTCCCGTAATGGCATCGATATTCAATACTTCGCCGGCGAAATACAATCTCGGGAAAAGCTTACTCTCCATGGTTTTGAAATCGACTTCTTTCAATTCAACGCCACCGGCTGTTACGAATTCTTCCTTAAAGGTGCTCTTCCCTTTAACCTGAAAATAACAGGTGCAAATAGCCTCCGCAATTTTCTCGAGTTGCTTATTGGAAACATCGGCCCACTTCAGCCGATCAACGCCCTCGATATTACTCAGCAATGAAACCCACAAGCGATGCGGCACTTTGGCCGCACTGAATGCAGTAACCATGTTGCGCGCATGCTCTTGCTTCCATTCCTTCAAGAATTCGATGTAGCTGTCGCGCGTAAATCGATCATCCCAATTCACCCGAATTTGAAAATCATAGTTTACCTCGGCCAGTTCACGCGCAGCCCAGGCTGAAAGTCGCAAGATACCCGGACCACTCAACCCCCAGTGTGTCACCAGCACAGGACCATCGGCTTCGAACTTTGTACCCTCGATGCGCACTTCACAAGCAGACGCTGAAACACCTGCCAATCCTTCAATCCGTGGATCTGTAATATTAAACGTAAAAAGTGATGGAACCGCGGGCACAATAGTATGCCCCAGATTTACCAATAGCTCGTGCATGCTTGGCGCACTGCCTGTCGCGATGAGTAACGCATCTGCCTCAAGTGTAGGCTGATCGAGTAATTCAACCATCCACTTTTCATGTTCACGGTAAAAACGCTTAACGTGTGTTCCCGTGCGAATGCGCACACCTACTCGCTCAGCCTCCTGCACAAAACAATCGATAATCGATTGGGATTTATCGGTTGTTGGAAATACACGACCATCATCCTCCGTCTTCAATGCCACACCACGCTGCTCGAGCCAGTCGAACATATCTCCGGGTTGAAATGCATGAAAGGGGCCGAGTAATTCTTTCGCACCGCGAGGATAATTCTTCACCAATTGTTTCGGCTCGAAACAGCCATGCGTCACATTGCATCGGCCGCCACCACTCACCTTCACCTTGGCCAGCAGATGCTGCGACTTCTCGATGATCGTTACCTCCAGCTCATCATTGGCTGCAGCAGCATTGATTGCTGCAAAGAATCCTGCAGCGCCTCCACCGATGACCACCAATGAACGTTTCATGCGGCGAAGATAACATGCGTACTTTGCCCCCAAATGAAACGCATCGGTTTACTCTCCGACACCCATGGCTTTCTGGATGAAGCCGTGTTCCGTTACTTCGAGCAGTGCGATGAAATTTGGCATGCAGGTGACATCGGCGACGAGTCCGTAATTAATGCACTGGAAGCCTTCAAACCCTCGCGTATTGTTTTTGGCAACATCGACGGCACGCAGATCCGTAAGCGCACACTCGAACATCTGCGATTCAATTGCGAAGGACTTGACGTGTGGATGACGCACATTGGCGGTCGCCCGGGCAACTACGCAACACCCGTTCGTGATGAATTAAAAGCCAATCCACCGGGCCTATTTATCTGTGGTCACTCGCACATCTGCATGGTCAAGTTCGACCCTGCCATTCGAATGATCTATATGAATCCCGGCGCTGCCGGAAAGCATGGATTTCACCAAGTGCGCACACTCCTGCGATTCGAAATTGAATCCGGCAAAGTGCAAAACGCAGAAGTGATTGAGCTCGGTAAAAGGGGTGAGGGGTGAGGGGTGAAGGGTGAGGGGTGAGGAAATAAACACCAGGCCACTCGCCACTCGTCATTCGCCACTCGCCACTTAAATTCGCCCCATGGAATCCGCACGCCACCGCATCGCCGAAATGACCTCCGCGCTCAACGAGCATAATCATCGCTATTACGTGCTCAATGCGCCCACCATTTCCGACTTTGAATTCGATCAATTACTCAAGGAACTTGAAGCGCTGGAACAGCTGCATCCTGAGCTGGCCGACCCAAACTCCCCTACCAAGCGCGTTGGCGGCGATATCACGGATAAATTCGAAAAGGTAAAGCATAAATACCCGATGCTTTCCTTGAGCAACACCTACAATCGTGAAGAAATCATCGAATGGGAAAGCCGCGTGCACAAAGGACTTGGTGCAGGGGCTGACTTGTTTTCTTCAGTCGAAATCGAATACGTGATGGAACTCAAGTACGATGGACTGGCCATTTCCCTTTCCTATGAAAATGGAAAACTAGTGCGCGGTGTGACGCGCGGTGATGGCGAAACAGGCGAAGACATAACACCCAACGTGCGCACCATACGTTCCATTCCCCTGCAACTGCGCGGAAGTCATCCCGGTGAATTCGAAATACGCGGCGAAGTATTCATGCCCAAAGCGGAATTTGAACGCCTCAATGCCGAGCGCGCTGCCAAAGGCGAAGAGCCTTATGCTAATCCGCGTAACACCGCCGCAGGTACCCTCAAGCAACAAGACAGCAGTGAAGTTGCCAAACGTCATCTCGACTGTTTTCTCTACTACGTTTATGCGGAGGACGTCACTTACGACAATCACTTCGACGCTATTGCGCATGCCAACGACTGGGGATTTAAAACACCGCCTTCATCCAAACGATACATCGAAAAAACAACGTCGGTTGATGGCATCATGCGCTTTATCGAATACTGGGATACAGCGCGCCACGACTTGCCGTTCGAAATTGATGGCGTTGTCGTAAAAGTGAATCGCTATGCCCAGCAAGAAGAGCTTGGGCTTACCGCCAAAAGTCCGCGCTGGGCCATTGCCTATAAGTTTAAAGCGGAGACTGTAAGTACGCTCCTGCATAAGATTACATACCAAGTCGGACGCACCGGAGCTATTACACCGGTGGCCAACCTCGAGCCTGTCTTTCTCGCCGGTACCACTGTGAAACGTGCCTCGCTGCATAATGCCGATCAAATCGAAAAGCTTGATATCCGAGAAGGCGATTATGTGTTCGTCGAAAAAGGCGGTGAGATTATTCCGAAAGTTGTTGGTGTCGACACCTCACGCCGACCGGCACACAGCCAGCCACACACCTACATTTCGCAATGTCCTGAATGCGGAACCTCTCTTGTGCGAAGGGATGGTGAAGCGCTGCATTACTGCCCCAACGACAACGGATGCGCACCGCAAATCAAGGGCAAGATGGAACACTTCATTTCGCGCAAAGCGATGAACATCGAAGGGATGGGCTCCGAAACCATTTCGGGATTATTCGACCAAGGCCTGCTGCGCAACGTAGCGGATATCTACGACTTGCGCGCAGAGCAATTGCTGGGCATCGAATTCACCGTGAGCGATGAATTTGGCGAGAATCCGAAAAAGCGCTCCATGCAGGAAAAGAGTGTTCAAAATCTGATGGCCGGCATCGAGACCAGCAAGCAGATTCCCTTCGAGCGCGTGCTCTTTGCATTGGGCATCCGCTTCGTAGGAGAAACAGTTGCTAAGAAACTCGCACGTCATTTCAAAAGCATTGATGCTATTGCTTCAGCTACATTCGAGCAACTCATTGAAGCAGAAGAAATCGGCGATAAAATCGCACAGAGTATTCTTGATTGGTTTGCATTGGAAGAGAATCGCTCTATCGTTGAACGCTTGCGCAACGCGGGGCTTCAACTCGAACTTTCGGCTGAAGAATCAACACCAACTTCCGAATCGCTAAAAGGCCTCACTTTCGTGGTGAGTGGCGTGTTTCAGCACTTCTCGCGCGACGGCATAAAAGCCAGCATAGAATCCAACGGCGGCAAAGTATCGGGATCCATTTCCAAGAAGACAAGCTATGTGCTTGCGGGCGATAACATGGGCCCCGAAAAGCGAAAGAAGGCTGAAGAACTCGGCGTGCCTGTGATCGACGAGGAGGCCTATCGCAACATGCTAAGCCTTTAGTGCCGAGGGACGCACTTCCGCGAACCTCTGCTGTAAGGACGCACTGCTGTGCGTCCTCTCACGTCTACAACCTCACCTTTGCTTTCGAAAACCCTCCCCTTGACCAAAAGAAAAAAAACAACGCCTATAAGCCGGGTTTTGTATTTCGCTTGCGCGAAACTTCCATCATTTATCTATGCGACCTACCCTCCGGGGCCGGACGGGCCATCCTCCAGTGCAAGGGAAAAAAAATAAAACCCTTGCACGTTCCCGGTTTACATGGTCTTACAGCCCGCAAGGTTTGTCTGGTCCAACGGGTTACCCACGTTGCCGGTGGGCTCTTACCCCACCTTTTCACCCTTACCTCAATTGCTTGAGGCGGTCTAAATCTCTGCAACACGATCTGTCATCATGCAGTCACCCACATGAAGCCCCCGCTTTTCACAGGGTGCGGCGCCCACTGCAGCCCGGACTTTCCTCTCCGAAATATTCGAAGCGATGGAACGGCGTTGTTTCTGTTTGCAAAGGTAAGATGGGAATTCCTCCATCCTGTGTTTAATTTGCCGCATGATCAAAGCGACCGGCATCACTAAATCGTATGGTAATCTTGCCGTACTCAAAGGCGTGGATGTCCACATCAAAAAAGGTGAAGTCGTTTCTATCGTAGGTGCATCCGGTGCCGGTAAAAGCACACTCTTGCATATCCTTGGGACATTGGATCGCGCGGACGCCGGTCGAATCGAATTCGAAGATCAAATCGTGAGTGACATGAACTCGCGTCAGCTTGCTCAATTCCGCAACAAGCACATTGGCTTCATCTTCCAGTTCCACAACTTGCTTCCTGAATTCACCGCCATCGAAAATGTCTGCATCCCGGCATTCATCGCGAAAAAATCAAAGACCGAGGCAGAGCCACGTGCCATGGAGCTACTTTCCTTTTTGGGGCTAGCCGAACGCGCTCATCACAAGCCCAGTGAACTCAGCGGTGGAGAACAACAACGCGTCGCCGTTGCGCGCGCGCTGATGAACCAACCGGACATCATTCTGGCGGATGAACCCTCCGGAAACCTGGATTCGAAAAACGCCCGCGAATTGCATCAACTCTTCTTTTCGTTAAGGGACAAATTCAATCAGACGTTTATCATCGTCACCCACAATGACGAACTCGCAGCCTTGGCCGATCGCAAACTCGTGATGGCTGATGGTAAAATCGCCGAATAATTCTTCGCCTTCCCAATCCTCAATTCAAGTAACGTGAATAAGCAAGCCATCATTCAACATTGCATTCAACTTTTAGATGCACAGATTGAAGACATTCGCTTGCAAATGCGCGAACTCATCACGCATGCCGCCAACGACTCTAAAAGCACGGCCGGCGACAAGCATGAAACAGGAAGAGCGATGATGCAACTCGAGCAAGCGCAACTTGGAAAACAACTGAATGAGACCGAAATGAAACGTGCTCAAATGCAAGCCATCGACGCGCAGGTAAACCATTCTTTGATTCGAGAAGGCAGCCTTGTTCAAACCTCAACCGGCTATTTTCTCATAGCCGCTCCGATTGGAAAAGTTGAATTGGAAGGAGAATCGATTTTTATCATTACAACCGTCTCGCCGATTGGAAAAATGCTAGTGGGAAAGAAATCAGGCGACAGCATTTCATTCAACCAAAAAACAATGACCATTCTCTCCGCGAAATGATGACGGATTCCGGTATATAGAAATTATAGGATTTTAGGGGCGCTTAAGCCCGAGGTTTTAAATGCAGGTGCATATTTTCGTGAAACACATTTCCAATGACATCACGTTCAAATCAAAAGCCGGTTGCTCCTCCTCTACCCTTGCATTCATTGGAGAATAATGTCCTGCAACTGCTGCCGCTTGATCACACTAACCCCTATGATTTTAAGCGTGAGCATAGGCATACGTATTACGAAATCATGTTGATTGAAGAAGGGGGCGGCAATCAGCTCATCGACTTTCGGGATTATCCGGCATTGGACAATAGTTGTTATATCATTTTTCCGAGGCAGGTTCATTTAATGAATCGTCGGAATTCTACCGGTTTTATTGTTCAATTCACAGATGATGTGCTGTATAATCCTGAATTATCCGCTGCGCTCAGACGACTTTCGCTTCGCGATAATTCAGCTATTGTCTTTGAGGCTCATGCGAATGCCCTGAAAGAGCTTTCAGAGCTGTATGCTATTCTCAATCGCTTGGCCTACGCGCAGTCTAGCACTTCACAACAAGTCATTCGATCTGTATTGCACGCATTTGCGGCACTGGTTGTTCACCATGCCGGAAGTTCAGACGAGAGCATCAGTGCTCCTGACAAAAAACTGTTGCATGATTTCTTCGACTTATTGGAGCAACACTTTACGGAAAACCGCAGTGTGCAGTTCTTTGTGGGAGAGCTGGCAACCACGGATAAGAAACTATCGGCAGCCTCACAAAAGTATGCGGGTATGAGTCCACTGCAGGTCATTCATAATCGCGTGCTCCTTGAGGCTAAGCGAATGTTGTTATTCGAGCAGCCTTCACACAAGGAGATTTCCTTTCAGCTGGGTTTTGACTCTCCCGCCTCGTTTTCTGCGTTCATCAAGAGCAAAACGGGCTTAACCCCCAGCGAGCTATCGCAACAGTTGGCGGAAATTCATAAGTAAACTGCGGGAATTTCAAACGTCTGCGGATTTACCTTCGCGCAACTTTGTGCCCATCAAAAGGGCAAAACGGAAAGCCTGAAAATTTCCGGGTGAATCACAAAAAACAGCTCTATATGAAAACACTACACCACCTGCTGGCAGCCATGATGCTTATCGTTGCTTCCGGTTCAACACACGCTCAAACCATCAATTGTGATTGGTTCACTGTGACGGGGCTTGCACCTGACACTTTAAATGTAAACAGCACGCTCATCAACATTCAGATGGTGGGTGGATTTTCCGATTTTATCAATTATCCCGTTATTTCTTCGGTCACGGATTGTACCGGCGATACAGTTGCGACGGGCGGTCTATGGTTTTTCGGTCAGATGGGCGGTACCACGCAAGGCTACCCTGTAAGCCAACTGGAGAACGATGTTTGTTTGCCCTTGACTATTGAGTTCGTATACGGCAATGAGTCATTCGAAAATGACACCTGTCTACTCACGTTCGATGGCACCAATCTCTGTGAGTTATTTAGTATCACCGGCATTGAACCCGACTCATTGAATCCGGGCTTTTCGAACATTCAAATTCAGATGGACGGTGATCCACTCGACCAGATCAATTACCCTCAAGTGATGACTGTTCAAGATTGCTTTGGAGATACGGTTTCAACCGGTGTTTTGACCTTTTTCGGTCAATTGGGACAGACCACTCAGGGCTATCAGGTTACAGCGTTGAGCGATAACCTCTGTTTCCCGATTACGGTTGAGTTTTTTTACGGTGATGAGAACGACTTTTTTCCTGAAGGCAACACCTGCCTACTCACCTATTTTGGTGCGGGATTAGCAGTTCATGATACGAAGAGAGATTCATTTAGTGTATTCCCCAATCCAACCACCGGCGAGATTCAACTTTCATGTCACGAATCCTTGACCGGCAAGACCTACTGCATAGTCGACATGACAGGTGCCATCGTCCTTTCAGGACTTGTTTTAACCACGAATGCACGAATAGATGTGAGTGCATTGACGCCGGGCGTTTATCTGTTGATGGTGGATGGATATGCGCACCGAGTGGTGAGGGACTAAGGGCGAAGGGCGAAGGGCGCGCATGGCAGCGCGCCCCTACCGTTTCACTATTTACTATTTACTATTTACTCTCCCCCATGCATCCCTTCCTCCAACTCTGTCGACCGTACACGCTTCTGGCACCGGGCGTTGGTATTGTGTGCGGGTCTTTGTTGGCGTGGAAAGAGGCCGCTGTCGAAATGAGTTTTTCACATCGCATTGCGTTACTGCTGATGGGAATGCTTTCGGCGATGGTGTTGAATGCGGCATCGAATATCATCAATGAGATTTATGACTTAGACATAGACCGCATCAATAAACCTGCAAGACCATTGCCGTCAGGCACAGTGACTATTCTACAAGCGAAATTCTATTCCGCTTCGTTGTATCTGCTGGCGATAGGTCTTGCGGCTTTGGTCAACACCACCTTTCTGCTGCTAGTTTGCATCGCAGCATTGGCCACCCTACTCTATTCGGTTCCACCATTTCGAACCAAACAGCATTGGTTATGGGCGGCGTTGACGATTGCTATTCCACGGGGCATGTTGTTGAAAGTTGCAGGATGGGCAGTCTTAGGAGCGATTGATCACCCGGAACCCTGGCTCCTTGGCAGCGTGTATGGATTGTTTCTGCTTGGAGCATCGGCCACTAAGGATTTTTCGGACATTAAGGGCGACGCTGCTCATGGCTGCAAGACGCTTCCCGTCACCTTTGGCGTGCATAAAGCAGCTTGGATGATTGCGCCCTTCTTCTTCCTGCCCTTTTTGTTGTTGCCCTTGGGTGTTTATCTTCATTGGTTCACCGGAAACACAACAATCATAACGTTGTTGGGAGCAGGCATGTGCTTGTGGGGAGGCTACGTTATTTACCTCATCTTACATAATCTGCAAGCCTTAGCCGACACTGAAAACCATCCCTCCTGGAAGCACATGTATTTGATGATGATGGTTTCGCAGGTGGTGTTGGCGACAGCGTATGTGCTTTGAATGGTGAATGGTGAATAGTGAATGGTGAACACGCGGGCGGATGCTCAATTTGTCATTTGTCACTTGTCATTATCATTCCTGTTTACAGTCATTGGTTGTCATAGCTTTTAGGTTGATTTTCGATTACATGACAGTTCACTTATTCAGCAATCGTTTGGAGGCCGCTGAAAGACTTATCCCTGTCTTGCGGGAGTATGTGGATGACCACACTATTCTCTTGGCCATTCCACGTGGTGCGGTGCCGATGGGGTTTCATATCGCGAAGGCATTGCACGTTCCCTTTGATATTTTACTGGTGAAGAAAATCGGATATCCCGGGAACCCCGAACTAGCGGTAGGTTGTGTGAGTATCGATGGCCGGGTGATTGATCCGGAGTTTGCCATTCGAAAGGAGTATATCGATCGTGAAACCAAGCGACTGCAGCACCTACTGAAAGAGCGTGAAGTTTATCTGCTAGGGAACCGAGAGCCTCTTTCTTTAGCAGAGAAAAGTGTGATCATCATCGACGATGGTATGGCCACCGGTAACTCCATGCTGGCCGCAGTACAACTGGTGCGACAGCAATCTCCGGCAAAAATTATAGTGGCTGTTCCGGTAGCAGCCGAAGGTGCCATCTCAAAATTGAAGGCCGCTGTTGATGAGCTCATTTGTTTACATGTGCCTGAAGACTTTCAGGCGGTCGGACAATTCTATGAAGACTTTTGTGAGGTAAGTGACACCGATGTAAGGGAATGCCTCTCGAAACTCAATTCACAATCAATCGACGTTGTTCAACCAACTTTCAACCACCGAAGGGGTGAGGCTAACAGTTGAGTTCATCGAACACTTCACCGGCGGCCTGCATAGCATTTAGCGCAGCAGGAAAACCGCCATACACTGCCAGTTGAATAATCAGTTCTTTAATTTCGGTTGCTGTGCATCCGGCAGTTAGTGCACCTCTGACATGAACTTTGAACTGAGGCCATGCCCCAAGAACAACCAATGCGCTCAACGTAATCAATTCGCGTGAGCGCATGTCAAGGCCGGGCCGAGAATATATTTCCCCGAATGGAAACGCCACGGTGAGCGCGGCTAAATCAGGAGAAACGGAACTCATCTGTTCGATAAGTTCACTCCCCTTTCCTTGCATTAAGTCGTCCAGCAGTTGTTTACCCCGAAGAAAGCGTTCATCTTTTTGGTGCATGGTGATCAAATTTGAACGCAGTTTAAGCATGAATTGCCTTCATCTCATCCTCTTAAAATTGGAGGTGAATTTTCTGCCTAAAACGCCTACTTTCGCTTCCACCAAAGACCGCTTTCTATGAAAAAACACTTCCTCATCCTATTGATTGCGCTGGCACTTGCCTCCTGCTCGGAGGGCATAAAATCAAAATACGCCATTGAAAACCTGGAGCTCACGGTTGAAGGGCCGCTCTTCGATGGGCCCAATACGCTTCAAGCCACACATGCTCTTGATCTCAGTCGTATAGATGCCGGTATGAAAGCCGAGCATATTGAATCGGTAAAATTGACGAAAGCATCGGTGAGCACCACTGACAGTGCAGCGTTCAACAGCGTTCGCAACTTTGTGCTTCAGCTGACCTCTGCCGATGCCAAAATGCAAAAGGCAGGTGTGCTCAATCCCGTTGCGAAAAACACATCCACCGTAGAACTCGCCCCTGCTGCAGAATCGGAACTGGCCGATCTGTTCAAGCAACCGGAGCTTATCTTTATCCTTGATGCCGATTTAGAAGGAGATCGCGATGAAAACCTGACTTACACCGGCAACTTTGAATTCGAAATCACTTACAAAAAATAACCGATGAAATCACTACTCCTCATCTGCGCCGTTTTTCTTAGCGCTAACCTTGGATTTGCTCAAGCCACCGAAGCCGATCGCTTGCTCGGCGTATGGGAACCCAGCAATGGTAAAGCCCGCGTCAAAATCGAAAAAATCGGCGAGAAATACTATGGTAAAATCGTTTGGCTGCGCGAGCCGAATGATCCCGCAACCGGTCAACCGAAGGTCGACAAAAACAACCCGGATGCCACTCAGCGCACGGTTCCATTGAAGGGCTATCGTATGCTAAAGGATTTCAAATTCCTAGGTAAAGACCAATGGGATAGCGGTACGATTTACGACCCTGAGAATGGTAGCACCTACAAGTGCATCATCAAGATGACGGATAACAATACACTCGATATCCGCGGTTACATTGGCGTTGAAGCACTCGGTCGCACCGACGTTTGGAAGCGTTTGGAAGTTAAAAAGTAAGTCTCCACTCCTACCATGCTAAAACTCAATTCACTCCTGCTCCTGCTGGTCATACCGGCGTGGACATTTGCACAAACCGACAGCACTGCCACCGAAGAGGAAGATTTCTCCATGTATGAAAATCTTGACTTCGCCGATGCCGGAGCCAAGCGCTTTTGCACACCCAAAGTATTTGATTTGACTCCAGCAAAACTCATTTGGTTGGGCTTCGATCATCAAGGGGCTTTTGGGGTTGATTACGGTGCAGCAAGTGATACCGCCTGGACCTCGGGCACCGGTAAATTTTCCGGAGCAGGTGGCTTACGCTTCGGGGCCAACATTCCGGTGATTTCCAAAACGAATGTGGTCTGGCAACTGGGATTCAATTATGCACGTGCAGCCTTCAACGGCGAAGGCGAATCAAATGTCAATTCGCTGGACGCCACATTGCGCTCCAATGGTCTTACGACTGCGGGTATCAATACAACCCTTTTCAAACCACTGGGTGAAGAAAAATTCATTATTGCGCAAGGGGCTGCTGATCTGAATGGAGACTATTATCTCGACAACTTCACGCCGCTGAAGTATACCCGGTATAGTGCTGCGGTCATTTATGGTAAGAAAAAAAGCGATCGGAAGATGATTGGATTCGGATTGTCACGCACCTATCGTGCGGGCGATTTGAATTACATCCCCGTGATGCTGCTCAATTGGACAGCGCCCAGTCGCAAATGGGGTGTTGAGATGCTTGCACCTGCACGCGCGAACATTCGCAAGACGATTTCTGCTAGAAACATCCTCCTCTTCGGTTATGAACTCGAAGGGAATTCTTATCGCGTCTTGCGCGGCGATGCATCGAATCCGATCGGTTATGAACTACGTCGCAGCGAACTGCGATTCCGTGCGGTCTGGGAGACGTCGATGTATCAGTTTATCTGGATGTCGCTGCAAGCCGGCTATCGCTATGGTTACAGTTTTAATCTGGACAGTTTCGCTCCGAGCGATAAAGAATTCTTCCGCGGATTTTTTGGTGATCAACCCTTTGCGCAGGAGAATGAATACAAGGGAACGTGGTATGCGCAGTTGTCGGTGAATTTGGTAAGTCCGTAAAAAAGGGACTGGGGACTGGGGACTAGGGACTGGTTTTATGGGAACAACAGTGTATTCGTTCATAGGGGGCTTTTGATAACTTAAATGGGGACTATGATCATGGTGGATGGGTGGTGTTAATTTCGAAGAAACAATCTTGTATGAAAGAGTCTGCTGAGACAAAACCTGCCGTTTCATTGCAAGACACAACGAAAACGATGAAAGCGATTAAGCCTGCAATCCTATTGCCGGATGTCAATTCCAACCTTGATTCCATGGTTGCCAAGTTCCACCCGATGGTGGACGATAGTATCCCCTACCGCAACCTCAAAAACAGCGAGACCAAAAAGAAAAGCCTTCACCGCTTGATTCGCAAGCTGGATGTATCCCATAGCCTGCGTTATCAGCGCACGCCGGAAGACACCTACTGCAATGTGTACTCCTTTGACTACTGTCACTTTGCGAATGTCTATCTGCCGACTGTTTGGTGGACCGATGAATCGATTGAAAAGCTTCAGCGTGGAGAAGATGTTACCCCAATCTTTAATGAAACCGTCGCGCCCATCTACTCCAATGCTATTCATGATTGGTTTTTAATGTGGGGCGAAAGCTTTGGATGGAAACGCATGGCGAATCTCACCGACATTCAAAATAAGGTAAGCGCTGAGGGTGGTGTTGGCATTATTTGCGCAAAACGTAAAACCTTCGGATTATCAGGCCATATCGTACCGATTGTTCCCGAGACGGAAAAGAAAAAAGCATTTCGCGAGAATGATGTCGTACTTTACCCGCTGCAATCGCAAGCCGGTAAATTAAACTACAACTATTTCGCAAGAAAACGCCGCGCTTGGTGGGAGCATGACCGCTATGCTTCCTATGTTCTTTTCTATCACGAGTAAAGCAGAACATTGCGGCATTTCAACACGATTTGCAACACGAGAATTTAGCGTAATTTTTATACACCGAAACCTTCAACATGAAACATAACCCAATCATCAACACATACTGGGGCATTGGGTTAGAAAACGAAACGTACCTTCAGTTTGAAGAGTCACTCCTTGTATCCGGCCAATTCGTTCGTGAAAAGATGGGCCGTGAACGTTACAGCATCGACTACATCAAGTGTTACAAAAAAGGGACGTTGGAAGCGGCGCTTGCTGCAGCCTTTGACCCAGCGCGTCAATACAAGGTCAGTCGAATGATGAACAGTCATTCGCTGGAAAAGCTCGATGTTCATTTTGAACATCAAACTCTGCTCTCTGCGCCGCCGTTGAAGGATAATCCCGCCTATTCGGGAACGTCGATACTGGAGTTGTTTCTACAAGGACAGCCACATGCCGTGAGGAGCATGCTCACGCGCAAAGACATGCCGATGGGATGCATCATTTTCGACGGCGATACCATAGAGTTTGTGACGAAGTACTTCGAAAACCGCACCATACGTGAGGCCTGCAATGAACTCAAGGCAAGCAAGCAAGTGTTTATTGATCGGCTTAATGATTCAGCTATTCTAAAAGGAAAGTTGAACTATCCGGAATATAATATTGGGATCAACATGTTCATGTCGAACCAGAAAAATCTGGTGCTTTTCAATAACGGAACGTTTCACTTTCACTTCACGCTGCCCACGCAAACGGCAGACAGCAAAATCATTGATTACGATGCGTTCGATCGCGCCCATGGCAAGGCGATTTATTTGCTCCAGTGGTTCGAGCCCCTGTTCATTGCCACGCTTGGAAGTCCGGATATACTTTCTGTGATCAGCACCAAGTACTTCTTGAAGGAGCAGTTCGCCGGCGGCTCCATGCGCAATGCGATGTCGCGCTACACCGGTGTGGGAACCTATCATGCATCTATGGCGAAAGGAAAGATCCTCACCTATCCCGTCGAAGAATTCCGAAAGCTGTTGAAGTTCAAAAAGGAGGACAATATCTGGTGGCGAGATCAGGTGGAAGCTACACTCAGCTACGAACTCCTCTCCGATTTGGGCCTCGATTTTAACCGCGAAAAACTCTACCAAAGCGGATTTGAATTCCGCAGTTTCGATGAATTTCCTGCGAGTTCTCTACCGGATGTGCTGCACGCCATCGTGTTGATCTGCGAACATGCACAGCATTTGGATGACGTGACATGGGCCAGCGACAGTGTCGTTTGGAATAACCTCGTGTTCCGCGCGTTGAAAGAAGGCTACAGAGCCACGATTGATTCATCCGAAAAGCATGAAATTCTTGAGGCGTTACGATTGAGTGACGTTGCGTCATCGTTTGAAAATGTTCATCAACTCGATGCGTTTTTCTTTGCGATTTTGGAAGTGCTACACAAGCGTTATTCAGCTAATAGCAGCTATCTCGCAGCCCTCATGGGAGCCATTCCGCAAAACGCCCCACGCTGGGAGAACTTCAATCAGGTTCAGACTGAACGTCACGCTGAGCAGTTGAATGCTATTGAATAAAAGTATCGCGTTATCTTCGAATCATGAAGTGTTCTCGACTTCCTTCATTCTTTTTGGCCTTTCTTTTTCATGGTCTAACCCTTGGACAAAGTTTCCAATCCGTGATTGGAGTAGCCACGGCTGAGGTTCAAAACATCGTCACCGATCACGAAAACAATACGCTTGTTGTTGGTTCCTTTTTGGGAACACACGATTTCGATCCGGGCCCGGGCGTTGTCAATCTGAACTCCGGCAGTGATCATGCCCTCTTTCTACAGAAGTTTGATAGCACCGGTGAATTTGTTTTTGCCAAAAAATTGCCCACACGTCATCTCGAAGCCCAGTTGCAGGTTGACTCACAAGGCAACATTTACATCGCCAGTGATTTTTACGAAACCGTAGACCTTGATCCCGGAACCGGGGTAACGAATGTCACCTCGTTCAACAATCTTCAAATCTCCGGGAGCTTGTTTGCCGATGATGTCTATATCGTCAAACTCAATTCGGACGGCATTTTTCAATGGGGTAAGCGCTATGGTTCTATCTACGCTGATGGAATTGACATCGCCATCGGCCCCAACGATGAATTGATTGCTGCCATAACCTACAAGGGCACGCTCTACATGGCCACGAATCCTACGACATCTTATCCGGCCGGTAGCGATAATGATATTTCACTCTTTTCTTTGGATGAAAACGGAAATATCAATTGGGTAAAAAACATTGGTAGTGCCGACAACAATGATTGGAGCACCCATGTGAGCGTTACACCGGGCGGCGACATTCTGCTTTCGGGTGTGTTTTTCGTCAACACAGACCTCGATCCCGATGCCGGTGTAGCAACCTTCACAGCAACTGCGGCCGATGCTTTCGTGGCGCGCTATGATAGTATAGGTCAATATCTGAATGCCAAGATTTACGGTGGCGTTGGAAACCAAATTGGCCGTCACGCCTTCGAGCGCAACGGCAGTGTATATGCTGAAATCACGTACGATACACAAATCGATGCTGATGCAGGTTCAGGCGTTTTCACATTCGAACAAGACACCGCAGCGCGTTACATCTTCTTGAAGGATTCTGTGAATTACGGCTTGCTCTGGGCACTTGAAATTCCTTTTGGGGATGCACCACCGCCGACAAGCGACAACAATGAAAATCACGTAATGATTGCCGATGACGGCACCATTTACGCCGGCTATCATTTGGCGCAAAACACGCGAGTGGTCATCAATGGACAAACGATTGCTATCAATCGATTGGGTTTGAATGACGCTATTTTGTGTAAGGTCAATCCCAATGGAACAATCGCATGGTTCAAACGATACGGCGGTGAAGCAGATCCGATAACCGGTGAAGAATATCTGTATTCAGTGGAAGCGGTTGCCTTGAAAGCCCCGAATCACCTTGTTTTCGGTGGATACATGGAGGGTGTTTGCGACTTCGACTTGGGTATTGGAGATGGCACGCTCGACGTGCCCAACAGCAGCAGTGGTAATTCCTTTTTGGTCACGCTCGTCCTTACGCAAGATCCCGGTGATTTGGATGACGATGGTGAAGTGACCGATGCCGACGTGCAGATACTGCTCGCCTCCTTTGGATGCACGCAATGTCCCGATCTTGATTTTAACGGGGACGGACTTGTGAGTGTGGCTGATCTCTACCTCTATCTGGATTTGATTGACGGGTGAGATGACCGCATGCCATGCGTTCTTACCGCTGACCAGGGCTCAGTGCAGTGCTGTACTCAACGGATTAAAAGCTCTTCGCAATCCGGGACGCATGCAATGCGTCCTTGCCGCTGACCATTCGTGTGGGGCGCTCGTAGATGTCGAAGGTGGGCCCTTCTAAAAAAGGCTTGCCTGCTCGCCGGGCGTCTCGGGTTTCGATCTTGGTTTCTTTTCGGGCTTCGGCGGATCAGGGATTGCTCCTGACTTACGCTGCTCCTTGAATCGGGCCATCTCCTCTTCCAGTCCTTCGATTTCGAATTCGATATCATCCGGGTTTTGGCGAAGGGTATCCTCCAAGTCGAACAACTCTTCGTTGCGGTCAATCTCTACCTTCTCAGGTTGTCGTGCAGCAATGAGCTCCTGCAGCATGTTCTCAGCCTCGATCTCACGCTGCGGATCGGCGTCGAGCAATTCAATGTTGAGAACGGGATATGCGGTCAGTCGATTACCAATCGCCTTCAATCCTTTCACCGCAATGAACTCGCGCAGGTCGATGCTCTCGTCCATCTTGTTCTTGGCGATTTTGTTGCGCTTATCGAATCGCACATACACCACCGGGTGATGCAAGAGCGATGCAATGCCCAACTTCGACTTCGGATGTTCGCTGATGAACGTAACCGGGCCTTTCGACGCTTCAATCAAGAAGCGCTTCACGAACCACTGGTCCTTCTCGCCATCATAATACACGGCTGTAAGCGGCTTCTCCGTAATCCACTTCTCGAGTATAACGATGTTCTCGTCGAAGTGCGTGGCGAGGTCAGGACTGATGAGCTTGTACACACCCGACGCCAATACACAAAGTATCTTATCTTCAGCGTTGAACTCACCCATGAAACGGCCGTGGCCTTCTTCATTGAGACGCATCACGCTTTCATCCAACCAAATCTTACGTGCACCGAGGGTGGAAATACCCGCTTGCTTCAGTTCCACTTTCTTCACGGGATACTTCGACGCGACGTTACCGCCGGCATCGCGACCCTTGATAGCGAGTTCCGCAAAGTCGATGTCGTACTTGAGTTTCTTGAGTCGCTCCAAGGCACGCAGGTGAATGGTCACCACTTCAGCTTCACCGTTCGGGTTGGCCGAGAAGTGCAGTACTTCACTGCCGGCTGTTCCTTTGGTTAGATCGTACTCCTTATCACGCGTAATGGCCGTCACGGCAAAGCGCTTCATCATGGCGCCGCCCTTTTTGCCATCGGCATAGATCATATTGTATATGGTGCGCTTGTCGTCTTTCTTCCACACCGCAGCATGGATGATGTCTTTGCCCACGAAGGCTTTCGACTCGACGCGCTTCACCAACATCTTTCCATCGCGACGGAATATAATAATGTCATCGATGTCGGAACAGTCGCTTACGAACTCGCCCTCGTCGCGCTTCAAACCCGTACCGATGAATCCTTCGGCGAAGTTCACATACAGTTTCGCGTTGGCAATAGCCACCTTCGCAGCTTCCACCACGTCGAACTGCTTGAGTTCTGTTTTGCGATCCTTGTCCTTGCCGTATTTGCGCTTCAGTTCCTTGAAGTAATCCACGCACGTATCGACCAGTTCATTCAGCTTGCGCTGCACTTCTTGGATATCTCCTTCGAGTTTCTTGATGAGCTCATCAGCCTTGAAGGAGTCGAATTTCGAAATACGCTTGATGCGGATTTCCGTCAAACGGGTCACATCATCATCGGTCACTTCACGGAAGAAGTCCTTTACGAAAGGCTTCAAGCCTTTGTGTATGGTGTCGAGAATTTCTTCCCACGACTCACACTCTTCAATCTTGCGGTAGATGCGCTTCTCGATGAAGATCTTTTCAAGTGACGAGAAGAACCACTGCTCGTTCAATTCGCCGAGTTCAATCTTCAGTTCCTGCTCGATGAGGTCTTTCGTGTGCTCAGTCGAAATCTTGAGCAATTCATCTACCCCAATAAAGAGCGGCTTCTCTTCTGAAATCACACACGAATTGGGCGATATACTCACCTCGCAATCGGTGAATGCATAGAGCGCGTCGATTGTCTTGTCGGGACTCGTTCCGGGAGCAAGATGTATAATAATCTCCACCTTGTCGGTGGTGATATCTTCTACCTTTTTAATCTTGATTTTGCCTTTGTCATTGGCCTTCAAAATCGAGTCAATCAAACTCACCGTGGTCGTTCCAAACGGTATCTCCGTAATGGTGAGCGTCTTGTCTTTATCATCCTTGCGAATGCGCGCACGTACGCGGATTTTACCGCCGCGCAACCCGCGGTTGTAGTCGGTACAATCAGCCATACCGCCCGTTTGGAAGTCGGGCATCAGGTGGGTGCGCTTGCCGCGCAGCACATCGATGCTTCCATCGATGAGTTCATTGAAATTGTGCGGCAGAATCTTGCACGCCAAGCCCACTGCGATACCTTCCACGCCCATTGCTAACAGCAACGGGAACTTCACAGGAAGGGTTTCGGGTTCTTTGTTACGGCCATCGTAACTGCTCAGCCAAGTTGTAGTCTTTGGATTGAACACCACCTCTTGCGCAAACTTGTTCAGGCGCACCTCGATATAACGAGCCGCCGCAGCGCTGTCACCGGTGAAAATGTTACCCCAGTTACCCTGTGTGTCGAGCAGCAAGTTCTTCTGCCCTATTTGCACCAAGGCGTCGCCAATCGAGGCATCCCCGTGCGGGTGATACTTCATGGTATTACCAATCACGTTGGCCACCTTGTTGAAGCGACCATCATCCATCTCCCACAGCGAGTGCAGGATGCGGCGTTGCACGGGCTTCAACCCGTCGTGGATGTGTGGCACGGCGCGCTCGAGAATGACATAACTAGCGTAATCCAGAAACCAACCTTCGTAGAGGTTCTGTACCTGAATCACATTGCCGAGGTTATTCTCTTCCGCCTCTCCGTTGATATGTTCGATGTCTTCTGACATAGTATTTACTGCTTCTTATTCTTCAATCAATTCTTCTTTCACTGCTGCTGCCGGATTGAGTTCATCCTTCTCCACCTTGAGGTTTTTGATGATGAAATCCTGACGGTCAGGCGTGTTCTTGCCCATGTAAAACTCGAGCATCTCTTTGAGGTGCGAGTCCTTGCCAATCACCACAGGTTCCAAACGAATATCAGGTCCTATGAACGCCTTGAACTCTTCGGGTGAAATTTCACCCAATCCCTTGAAGCGGGTAATTTCCGGACGTACGCCCAGCTTAGCAATGGCTGCCTGACGTTCAGGGTCGCTGTAGCAATAGATCGTCTCCTTCTTGTTGCGCACCCTGAAGAGCGGTGTGGTGAGCACATACAAGTGCCCATGCTTCACCAAATCGGGGAAGAACTGCAAGAAGAAGGTGATCATCAGCAAACGGATGTGCATGCCGTCGACGTCGGCATCGGTAGCGATGACGATGCGGTTGTAGCGCAGTTCTTCGAGGCCGTCTTCGATGTTGAGTGCCGCCTGCAAGAGGTTGAACTCCTCGTTTTCATACACCACCTTTTTCGTCATGCCATACGTGTTGAGCGGCTTACCGCGCAAGCTGAATACGGCCTGTGTAGATGCATTGCGTGAGATGGTGATGGAACCACTCGCGCTATCACCCTCGGTGATGAAGAGTGTGGTATCGGGGGCTTCGGGCTTGTTGTCGTTGAAATGCACCTTGCAATCGCGCAGCTTCTTGTTGTGCAGGTTGGCCTTCTTGGCGCGGTCGCGTGCAAGCTTCTGGATGCCCTGCAGCTCCTTGCGTTCGCGTTCGCTTTGCAGGATTTTCTTTTGAAGTGCTTGTGCAGCGTCGACATTTTTATGCAGGTAGTTGTCGAGTTCTTTCTGCAGGAATTCGAGCACGAACGCCTTCATGCTCTTGCCTCCCGGCTCGATTTCGTTAGAACCGAGCTTGGTCTTGGTCTGGGACTCGAACACGGGCTCCACCACTTTCACGGCCACTGCCGCGGTGATGCTCGAACGAATGTCGACTGCTTCGTAATCCTTTCCGAAGAAGTCGCGGATGACCTTCACATACGCGTCGCGGAATGCCGCCTGGTGCGTACCGCCTTGCGTGGTGTATTGACCGTTGACGAAGCTGTAGTAGTCTTCGCCGTAGCTGTTGGTGTGGGTGATGGCTACTTCGATGTCTTCGCCGCGGAGGTGAATGGTAGGATACAATTGATCCTCGCTCATGTTGGCCGCGAGTAAGTCGCGTAGTCCGTTTTCACTCTTGAATTTTTGTCCGTTGAAAACGATGGTCAAGCCGCTGTTGAGGTAGCAATAGTTCCACAGCAGCTTCTCCACGTGTTGCGCGCGAAACTGGAAGTTGTGGAAGATGGTATCATCGGGAACGAACATCATGGATGTACCGTTCTTCGAATCGCTCTTGGTGACCTTGTGGTCTTTCGAAATATTTCCTTTGTTAAACTCAGCGACTTTGGTTTCGCCGTCGCGCACGCTTTCCACTTTGAAGTAACCGCTGAGTGCGTTGACCGCCTTGGTACCCACCCCGTTGAGACCCACGCTCTTTTTGAACGCGCGTGAGTCGTACTTACCACCGGTGTTGATTTTCGATACACAGTCGATGACCTTTCCGAGCGGAATACCGCGTCCGTAATCGCGCACAAATACGGTGTTGTCTTTAATGGAAATATCGATGGTCTTTCCGTGCCCCATCACAAATTCGTCGATGGAGTTGTCGATGATCTCTTTCAGCAAGACATAGATCCCATCGTCGTAGGCCGACCCATCGCCGAGTTTCCCGATGTACATGCCGGGACGCAGGCGGATGTGCTCGTGCCATTCGAGCGATTTGATATTGTCTTCGGTATATTGAACTTGTTCTGCCATGGTGGCTTGTTTTCAGGTAAAATTGGACATGCGAATTTACGGCGGGGCAAGGGGCGCGGGCGGTTGATAAAACGGGGAGTTTTAAACAATAGGTGCGAAGGGCGAAGGGCGAGGGGCGAGGGGCGAGGTACGAGGTACGAAGTACGGTGGCGACGTCGCCTTCGATAGCTGCAGGGGTGCCTCAATCAACCGCACCTGACCTGCTCCCCTCTCCTTTTGGAGAGGGGCTGGGGGTGAGGCCGTGTTCGCATGCGGAAGGACTTGCCGCCCCTCGACTTCGCTCGGGGACCGCGGGCTGTGCATGAGCAAAGCTGAGGGCCGTTACTCTCAAGGGAATGCCCGCGCCTTTCAGCAGCCCCATCGGGGCGAAATATTGCTAGCTAGAAGAACGTCGTTGGCCAAAGAGCCCCAGCGGGGCAACACACAACAATGGCAAATGACAAGTGGCGAGTGAGCGCGCAGGTTATTCTATTGATAGAAGGCAATGCCATTCGAATACGCTAAAGCACCATCGCCCTTCTGCCAGCCCCAGCGGGGCGAAATCTTACTAGAAGGAAGTCGTTCGCCAAAGAGCCCCAGCGGGGCGACACCAAGGGTTAGTCGCGAAGGCAGCGGACGGAAAAGCCATCTACGTAATAACCATCAAATCTTTGGATTGCGAATGAATCAAAGATAACTCTTCGGAACCAAGGACCATTGTTACCCCCATCAGTTGAAGTCCACAGATAAGCAGCACCACTCAAGCTTCCGAAATTACCCGTACTACCTCGAAGACCTCCAGGAAGAGCAGAGAATCCGCTCTCATTGGTTACTAAAACATCCGAATTTGGCCAAAAACCTGAACCATCTGAAACATATCCCAAAGATCTAACTTTACCACTAGCTGTGGTAGCACCTCCCAAATAATTTTCTAATACAATCCATTCTCCATCCGATGGGACATGCCAGCCCACGGGGCATAACTCACGCGAATCGATACATGCAAACCAATTATACAATTTACCATAAGGGCATTCATAACTCTCGTCATTGTTATAATATGACCATGCACCCGTATTTGTGCTAGACCAAGCGGCATTGTTCAAAACAGCAGCAATCAAATCCCCATTCCGATAGATACTCGTATTTAAATTCTCCGCCATCCACTCTTGAGTACCGATGACGATGGTTTTGTAAACATTACCTTCCTGGTCGGTCATGGAGCCATTGCCAAGATTGGGGTTGTGGACGTTGGGGGCACCACAGCTGTGAAGCGTATTTCCGGTGGTTGTTCCTCCCCCACTTCCTCCTCCTCCGCTGTTATTGCTATTGGCTTGGCTGATCCCCGGCACAATTACAAAACTCCCATCACCCACAAACAGCGTGTCGCCAATGGGACTCACCTGAAGATCTACACTTCTGGCGTGCAGGGCATACGGCACACTCAACAACTGCTGCGTGCCGATATCGACAAAGCCACTACCCAAGTCCAACTCCACTTGCAATAATTTCTCTCCGTTGGACCAATTGACATCTGCAAGGGATACCACGCTTCCCAACTGTGCGGTGAATAATCCCAGCGAATTGGTTTGAAGTGATTGTTGTTCCTGCCATACAACAGTGCCATCTGCAGTTTCATGTCGAATGGTGAAACGTGCCGTGAGGTTCACATTCGAAAGCGGTTCTCCTGCCCCATTGCGGGCAACGCCTTGATGCGGTATTAGCGTTGGTACTTGCGCGTGCATAATGACGCAAAGCAGTATAGCAATTGTAGTGAGGGTTGAGCGCATAGGATTGAAGTTGAGCAAATATAGAATGAGTACTGGGGACTGGGGACTGGGTACTGGGTCACCCAGCAGGGAGTGCTCAGTACCCAGTACCCAGTCCTCAGTATCCAGTCCCCAGTACTCAGTCCTCAGTCCCCAGTCCCCAATCTGTGCATATCCCGTTGTATAACTTTAACCCACACACCACATCGCTTAAAGGCAATTTGCGTTAGCATTGTTACCGTTATTTCTGCAACGAATTACCGCTTATGCCTTTAAATAAATTCTTTATCACCGTTGTGCTGATGCTTTGCACATCGTTGAGTTTTGCGCAAAAGTTTGAAAAATTCACGCGTACTGAAGTGGGCTGCGCCGAGCAGCTTTATGATCTGTTTGAATCAACACGTCAAGGGCGAGGGAAGGAAATCATCGAAGGGCAGTTTGGTCCTGTGTGGCTGCAATTGTCCTCATTCACACCCGAGCAGCGCGAGCAAGTGTACAACACCCTCGATGCCATGCTGAAGAACAAGAACAAAGTATTCCCGGAATTTCATGATTATATCAAAGCACTCACCGCCTTCCCGACCAGCGGAAAATCAACAGAGGATTTTCGGCAGTGGAACGACATGCTGCTGAAAGTCATCGGCGATAAGAAGAACAAGAAATTCCTCCCCGACATGCTCGAGTCCTCTGCCCTGCTCTTTCGCGATCGCACCTTCTTTCAAAACGAAACCATTCAATGGTTGAGCACCAGCAACGATTTTCAATTTGTATTCGATTCCATCCCCGCCGTTGTATTTGGCAAACTTGACCTGAAATGCTATAGCAAAGGCGATAGCAGCATCATCTACAACACGCATGGGGCTTACTTTCCGGGCAATCAGCGCTTCATTGGCTCACAAGGTACCGTCAATTGGCAACGCGCGGGATTCGATGCCACCAAGACGTATGCTGAACTGAAAGACTATTTCATCCGAGTAAAAAGCAGCACTTATAGCGCCGACTCCGTGACCTTCCACACCGAGTTTTTCCAGCAAGCACTGCAAGGCCATTTGACCGATAAAATTCTGGCAGACAAGTCCACCGAAAATGCGACCTACCCGCGATTCGAATCCTACTACAAGCGCCTGCAGATTCAGAACATTGATAAAAACATGGACTACGACGGTGGTTTCACCATGGCCGGCACACAGCTCATTGGCAGTGGTACCATGGAAGAACCAGCGACCATCACCGTTTACCGTAACAACAAAAAGTTCTTTGTCGCCCGCAGTCTGGAGTTCGCGATCAAGCCTGACCGCATCAACACCACCCATGCCGCTATTACCTTTTTAGTTGAGGAAGATTCCATCACTCACCCTGACGTCAACGTTTCCTTCGATCGCAAAACGCGCAAGATGACCTTGCTGCGCAGCGAAGAAGGAATTTCGAAAGCTCCCTTTCAAAACACGTATCACAACGTCGACATGTACTTCGAATCCATGCTCTGGAACATTGATGATCCACTCATCAAAATGGGGGCACTCGAAGGTGGCGCCCAGCGCTATGCGGCATTTGAATCGAATACGTACTTCAAGAAAAAACGCTACGACTCTATGATGGGGATTTCATTCAGTCATCCGCTGTATGAGCTCAAGCAATACGCCGACCACATCAAAAGCAATCGATTCTCCGCCCGCGAAGTCGCCGTGTATCATCATTACAGTGAAGAGCAACTCAACGCAGTGTTGATCGACCTCAACAACAAGGGCTTCATCAACTACGACATCTTCACGCATGACATCGAAGTGCGTCCCAAGCTGTATTGGTATATCGAGAACAACATTGGTAAGCGCGACTACGACGTGATTCAGTTCAGTTCTGAAGTGGAATCCGGCTACAACGCGCAGTTAAGTCTGCTCAACTATGACCTCATGATGAACGGCGTTGACAATTTCCAGCTGTCGGATTCACAGCAAGTGAATATCATCCCGCTGAAAAAAGAAGTGGTCCTGAAAAAGAACCGCGACTTCATCTTCGGGGGCCGTGTGAACGCGGGTAATTTTGAGTTCAACGGACCGGAGTATTTCTTCTCGTATGAAAAATTTCAGCTCGATCTCATTCAAGTCGACTCATGCCGCATCTATGTGGAAGACGAAACCGCCGGCTATAATGAATATGGCCAGCGTTCTAAAACCCGCGTGAAGAGCGTCATTCGCGATGTTGCCGGTTACCTTAAGGTGGACGCTCCTACCAACAAAGGCGGATTCCACAGCCAGACCTATCCGCAGTACCCCATTTTCACCTGCACGAAAACATCGTATGTGTATTGGAATGCGCCGTCCATTCAAAAGGGTGTGTATGCCAAGGACAAGTTCTATTACCAACTCGAGCCGTTCACGATCGACTCGCTTGACAACTTCTCCAAGAAAGATTTGAAATTCACGGGAACACTGGTGAGCGCGGGCATCTTCCCGGATATCACGGAGCCACTGGTGTTGATGGAGGACAACTCACTGGGATTTGTGCGTAAAACGGGCGCCGACCTTCCCTCCTACGGTGGTAAAGCGAAAGTTACCACCGACCTCAAGCTGGATTACTCCGGCTTGAAAGGCAGTGGTGATTTCAGTTATCTGACGGCATCGGCATCGTCCAAAGAGTTCACCTTCCTACCTGATTCCATGCTGGGTCGAACCTATAAGTTCATCAACCGTGAACTCACCGGCAAGGTGGAAGTGCCCAAAGCGCACAGTGATTCCACGATGCTCGCTTTTTATCCCAAGAAGGATAACCTCGATGTTTCCAGTGTCGCGAAGCCCATTAACTTCTTTAATGATGAAGCAACGCTGGCCGGAACACTGCACCTCAAACCCACGGGTATGACGGGTCAAGGGGAAATGGAATTCAGTGGTGCCAAGCTGACCTCGGATTTGATGCGTTATACGCGACGGAAGATTCTCGCCGATACCTCCTCGTTCCAGATGCGGGGCGTTGGCGAAGAGCTGGGCTCAGGACTTGCGTTTAAAACCGACAACGTGAATGCAGACGTCGACTTCGACCGTCGTGATGGTATCTTCAAAAGTAACGGCGGTGAGACCAAGATTGAGTTCCCTGCGAACCAGTACGTGTGCTACATGGACCAGTTTACCTGGTATATGGACCGCGACGAGCTAGACCTTTCATCGAACCGCAAGCCTATTGGCGATGACCTATTGATTGATACTTCCGAAGACGCCAAGCGGTCGAACTTCTACTCCATCGCAGAAGGTCAGGATTCGCTCAACTTCCTCTCCCCCAAAGCCAAATTCGATTTGCGCGGGGGTAAACTGTTCTGTCAAAAAATCAAATACATCATCGTTGCAGATTCCAAGATTACGCCCGACTCCGGGAAGGTTACCATCGAGCGTTTTGCCAATATGCAGCCACTCACCCGCTCGCAAATCTTGAGTAACTACGTGACGCAATACCACAAGATTTACAACGCCGACATCAAGATTAAAGGACGACGTGAATTCAATGCTGCCGGTGATATCACCTTTGTGGATGAGCAGAAAAAGGAACAGGTCATTCACCTGGAAGACATCCATGTCGATACTTCCTATCAAACGGTCGGTTTTGGTAAAATAGCCGAGGATGCCAAGTTTTTCCTGTCACCTGCGTTTGAGTATTACGGCGACTTCGAGCTGCATGCCAACACCAAATTCCTCACCTTTGATGGTGGTGTGCGGGTGCTTCATAATTGCGAGTTGATGGAGGCCACGTTCTTCAAGTTCCGATCGGAAATCAATCCCGATGAAATCTACATACCGGTGGATTCCTCCCTGCGAGATATGACAATGACCAAGTTGGGTGTGGGTGTGATGATTACGGGCGACTCACCAATGGATGTTTATCCGGCCTTCTTGAGTGACATCCGCGAGAAAGACGACCGCTCGATTATTCAAGCAGAAGGATTCTTGGCGCACGATAAAACTTCCGGCCGCTATGTAATTGGTCCGAAGGAAAAAATCAAGCAGCCCAAACTGGCCGGTAATCTGATCGCCCTCAATACGAGCAACTGCGAATTGAATGGCGATGGCAAGCTCGACTTCAACGTGGATTATGGCATCATGCAATTCGGGAATGTGGGCGATGTCTATTATCGCACTACGGAAGACGCCATCAGCACCAGCGGTGTGGCGCGCATCAATTTCCCCATTGATGAAGGCTCGTTGAAATACGTTTATGAGCAAATCGAAAAATGGCCGAACCTGCAGCCTGTCGATATCACTCGCACCAAGTATGAAAAGAGTTTGATTGAATTCCTGGGCACTGAGAAATCCGATAAACTGATTTCGGAATTGGGACTTAGTGGTCAGATGAAAAAGATTCCCGATGAATTGCTGAGCACGTTCTACCTGGCCGATGTGAAGTTCAAGTGGAATGCGATTGATGAGACTTTCCAAAGTCAAGGTCAATTGGGAATTGCCAGCATCGACAAGAAGCAACTCTTCAAATATGTGAAAGGCAAAGTGGAGATTGAGAAAAAGCGCGGTGCTGATGTCTTCCGCATGTACATCGAACTCGATCCCGGAACGTGGTATTACTTTGAATATAAGCTGGGCATCATGAACATCCTCAGCAGCGACAAGGAATTCGCAGCGAAGATGAGCGAGATTAAGGACGACAAACGCCGCTTTGATGAGGGCCGGAACAAGTACTCTTACCTGTTCATTGCCAATAAGAAAAAACGAGACGACTTTGTAGCACGGTTTAGTGACTTGTAGGAGGCTTAAATCGCGGAGCCATTATTCACTCGGAATTTGCGCATCGAGTAAGTTCTCATACTCGCTGTCGATGGGTTCCCACAGCTCCACTTTGTGTCCTTCGCCATCGAGGATGTGCACGAATTTCCCGTAGTCGGTGACTTCAATTTCATCGAGCACCGTAACGCCATCGCGTTTGAAGTCTGCCACCATGGCTTCGAGGTTTTCGACGCGGTAGTTAATCATGAAGGTTGACACGTTGGGCTGCATGTAAGCGCTACTTTCCGGCATAGCACTCCATTGGGTGCAGCCGCGCTCATTGGGCTTGTCGTCCTTGCGCCAAACGAAATTTACCCCGTACTCATCCGTTGGCATTCCCAGGTGCCGGGCATACCATTCTTTGAGTTGCTTGGGGTCTTTACACGTGAAAAGTATTCCTCCGATGCCGGTTACTTTTTTCATGAGCATGTTGCGTTATAAAATTATCGTTCAATGATTATTCTGCGGTGGATACCATCAACAACCACTGCGTAAACACCGGCGGGCAAGTGTCCGCAATTGAATTTCCACGGATCAACCGACACCCTTTCTTCCCAAACGCACTTGCCGTAAACGTCATAGATGTTAAGTAGGTGAAATCCGGCGTGTTGAAAGGTGATTTGAAGGAGTTGATCAGCAGGAACAGGATAGGTGGAAAATGAAGATTTGTTGAGCACATCTTCGTAAAGCGACAGTGCCTCACAACCTGAGCCGGTTAGTGCATTGTCGGCCAAATCAAAAACCTCCCTTTCCACCGAATAAAACGCCGATCCCGGAAGTGTTGCATAGCCATCGCCGCAGCCATTGGTGATAAAGACCAATCCCACCTTGCGTTCAGGATCGATGTAGGCATCACTGACCAATCCATACGCTTCACCGGGATGACCAATCATGAAATCACTTCCTGTTAAGACAACATCTTGATTGACCGTATTCGTCAAGCGGTGCATTCCAAGTCCCCAACTGCGAAAAAGTCCGTAATAATGATTACCGTTGTTCCCATTATAAGTCCATGAGTCGCTCATCATCAGGGCTGAGGATTCAGGACTTAGAACAGCGATGCCGTTGAGCGTTCCCTCATTCAGAAACAATCGAAACACAGTTGCCAAATCAACGGCTGAAATACGCAAACCGCCTTGCGGAGCAAATCGCAGCGCATTCGTTCCCGGTAGGTAGTTCTCCAGATAAGACTCATTAGGAAATCCATCCTGAAAGTCATCCGCTTGGATGACCCACTGTCCGTTTTGCTTACGGTATAGCGCAGCGAGTTGTTGGAGATTATCGAGATCGGCAATGCGAAAGGAAGCGTCTATTCCCAGCGGATCAAGAATATGCTGCGTACAATACACATCAAAACGCTCATTGCTGACAGCCTCAATGACAGTTCCCAATAAGCCGAAGTTCAGGTTGGAATAATTGAAATAGGTTCCCGGTGACGTGTTGTTGAACAGTGCATCGGAATATGCGGTGCCTGCGGGCGAAACAAGCTCCTCCAGAGATGGAACATTGAGAGCAGTATAGGTCTGACTCAAAAAACTATCGTAATTCCCGCCATCAATAATCGTGGATGTATGACTCAACAGCATATGCGGGGTGATGGGCGTGTCAGGATGATTCGGATTACGGACGGTATATCCCAACAAGACGGATATGTCGTCATCCAGTGAGCACAGACCTGCATCCACCAATTGCATGAACGCTATGGCTGTAATGGTTTTTGAAATACTGGCAATTCGAAATTTAGTTTGGTCCGTGACGGCGATTCCGGCTTCAAAATGGGCACTACCAAAGGGTTCAGAGAGGAGCAGGCTATCCTCACAAAACAAGACAACCGCACCACCTGCGAGGTCGTATTCGTCTTGAATATCGCCCAGCGATACGGCGAAATCTTGCGCCTCGAGCAACAAAGGCGCAGGAAAACACAGCGTAAAACACAGGAGGATTCTCTTGAAATGCATAACCAAATATCGCAGAAGTTCAGACTCGCACCGCATCCATTGCCAACGAGATTATCAAAAACAAATCTTCCGGAGAATTTAACTTCCATCACCTCCTTTGTAAATACCTTACAATCTGCCCATCCTTCTTTGCGCAAAACAAAGAACAATGGCTATCTTAAATCTCTCTCTCATGTACGCGCCACGGGTGGTGCCTGCATACACTGCATCTCAACAGCTTATGGACGTGCTCAAGCTGCATGCCTTTACCGAATTGCCCATGATGGGCGGGCGCAGTATGCATCAGCCGGAGCATTATGTGGCCGGATGCAATTATTACTTCCGCAAGCGCGGTCAGTGCACCATCAACTTTTTGAAAGACGGTCGCGTGCATGTGCTCAATGGTCCTATCGCCATGTGGAATCTACATGATCACTTGAGTCATCACGAATTGGGTGTATTGATGGCCTTTGCTTCCTTGAGCGAAGAACACCAGGAATGCATGCGCAACTTCATGGGGCCGCGTTGCAAAGCCTACAGCGATGTGATGGAACAATTGCCCGGCTTTTCGGTGGATTGGAAAGAAGCGTTTGTGATTGCGCTGAGCGAATTGGCTATTGCTGCGTGAGTCATTATGCAGTCGCGTTAAAGACGTCACACTTTTTAAACGTCACGCATCGGATTTGGATTAAAAACCCTTAACATTGTGAGGTAATTCGAATTCAAAACATCGACCATGAAAAAAACGATACTCTTCGCAGTTGCATTGGCTTGCGGAATTTCTTCGCGCGCAGCCGACGTGAAACTCATTGTGCAGAAAATAGACAATGGCCAAGCTGTTGCAGGACAAACCTACCGCGTGTACGCCAAGCTTCCCGCTGCAGACTACAGTTTGCAGGTGGTCTATGGAGATAGTCAGCACCCGTTGAGCATCAAGTCAGCAGCACCGTTTTTCCAAAGCCCGATTGCCGGACATAGTGCCGCGGGAATATCCACCGTTGCTGAACAAGCGGATGCTTCGGTGCGATTCGACTCCTGGATTACCCTGGGATATGCCAACAATGAAAGCAACAGTATGTGGGATGTCGGCGTTGATTTCGCTACATTCGATAGTGGCGGAGAAATTCGCACTGAAAATGGCGGATGGTTTTTGGTTCCAACCGACGCCATGTGTCAGCCTAATTCACAAGGGCTCGTCCTGATTGGTCAGTTCACCTCTACCGGTGTGATAAAAGGAATGATGAACTTGCAAGGAAAAACACCGACGGGTGAGATCTGGCAGGAGAAAGGTGTTGGATTCATCACCTCCAATGCGGAAGTATTCGGTTGTACCGACCGTGCATCGGCGAACTACAATCCGCAGGCGACGTTCAACGACGGCAGCTGCAATGGCCAGTGCATTCCAAAACCGGAGGCCACTGCCGCACAAGGCGCATGGGAAGTATTTCCGAACCCGCTTCGCAGCAACGTTTTGAGTATTCAGTTGAATGAACTCGAAGTCACCCCCGGTGCGCGATTGGAAATTTTGGACATGAACGGAAAAACTGTGGCTAGCCATACTATCGGCAAAGACACGATGATCAGCGGCAATCGCTTGTCAATCGATCAGTCGCTGGCCGCAGGCACCTATCAAGTGGCGATTCTTCAGAACAACTCACGAGAGGTGAAGACGCTCGTGGTACAGTAGCCACCTTGGGAAATAAGAAAACAAAAAGAGCCGCTCGCTAGCGGCTCTTTTTCGTGTGCGTCGGTCAGCGCACATGAACTGTAGTAACTAACCTTAACCAACCGAAAGCGTTAACTCCAGATTGGCTTGCTCGCCATGAGCTTTCAACCAGTCGTGAAGTTTCGACTGTATGCGTTGGAGTTCTTTGATGCGTTGTTCGCGCATCTTGATTTCCTCCATGTTACTTAGTCGACTGATTTTATCTTCATGAAACTTCACCTTCACGTCAATCATTCCGCGAATGATTGAGGCTGCGTCTCCACTATAGAAAACGCCATCAGCCAGTTTCACTTGTATCGATTCTGTTGTTTCTAGCATGTGTTGATTGTTTTATTGTCCTTGTCCAAGTGAATAGGCCGGCTTACCATCGAAAGAGTAAAGGTTCTCCGTCTTGATGGCGTCGATACCATTGCTGAAGGCCTGTTGCAGGAGTGTTATCACTTCCTCGTTCGAAATAGTCTTGCCTTCTTCCGGCTTAAAACGGCAACGCCAGTGGTCTGTGCAGAAAGTCTCCTTGAAGCCCTGCGGCCATACTTTGATTCCACGATTGGTAATCATGGAGAGCTTCACGTTGTTGTTGTTAAGGGCCTTCAGCTTGTCGGCCAACTGATCAGCCTCTTCTCCACTCCAGTGAACGAAAACATCGACACCTACCAACTCCTTTTTCGCGGCAGACTTACGCTTGTATTTTGGCAGGTTTAATTGGGCTCCTTTGGTGTAGGTAACAGGCTTCAATCGCAGTGGCTGTTTGCCCAGATTAGCGATAACCGCTTGTGCGAATTCCTTCGTCCCCACTTTGCGCGAACTCACCCCTTCTTTGAAAATATCGTAGGTGTGAATACCATCCTCAATCGTGCGTAACCAGGCGTTTTGAATCTTCTCGGCTACTTCCGTTTGACCGATGTGGCAAAGCATCATGATGGCGCCTTGAAGAAGGCCTGAAGGATTGGCCACATCCTGCCCTGCGCGGCGCGGCGCCGAGCCGTGGATAGCCTCAAACATCGCGCATTCCTCGCCGATGTTGGCAGAACCGGCCAATCCCACTGAGCCTGCAATCTGGGCGGAGATATCGGACAACACATCGCCATAGAGGTTGAGCGTCACAATGACATCGAATGCCTCCGGCGTATCGGCCATTTTCGCAGCACCGATATCAATGATCCAGTGCTCGTTTTCGATTTCAGGATACTCCTTGGCAATCTCATCAAACACCTGATGGAACAAACCATCAGTCTGCTTCATGATATTGTCTTTGGTGAAACACGTTACTTTCTTGCGACCATTTACACGAGCATATTCGAAGGCGTAACGTACGATCTTCTCACATCCCGGACGGCTTATCAGTTTAAGACATTGAATGACTTCATCGGTTTGCTGGTGTTCGATACCCGCGTATAAATCTTCTTCGTTTTCACGCACAATGACAACATCCATATTCGGATGCTTGGTGGCCACAAACGGATGCAAACTCATACACGGACGCACGTTTGAGTACAGCCCCAAAAATTTGCGCGTTGTTACATTGAGGCTCTTGTAACCTCCACCTTGCGGAGTAGTAATGGGTGCTTTGAGAAACACCTTGTTGCGGCGTATGACATCCCAAGACTCGGCTGCAATGCCGGCAGTGTTGCCTGAGAGATAGACCTTTTCACCTACTTCAATTTCTTCTGTTTCGATTTGGGCACCCGCTGCAGCCAATATGCGCAGCGTTGCTTCCATGATTTCGGGTCCAATGCCGTCACCCTTGGCAATCGTTACTTTTTGTTTCATGTGTTGATTTTGGGTACAAAAATGAAATCACTGAATCGTGATTATTATTTATATTTACCACTCATATCATAAAATAATTTTATGAACTACACGCTCAATCAACTGCGCATATTTACACAAGTCGTAAAATCGGGTAGCATCAGCAAAGCTGCAGAGGTGCTCGATTTAACGCAGCCTGCGGTGTCGATTCAGCTGAAGAATTTACAGAGGCATTTCGATGTTCCGCTCACCGAGACTATACAAAAACGTCTACACATTACGCCCTTCGGTCGTGATATAGCGCGAGCAGCAGAAAACCTGATACAGGAAGCACAAGGAATTAGTCAAAAGACAAAAGCCCAACAAGGAAAACTAAGCGGTCGTTTACGCATATCAGCGGTGTCTACCGGAAAGTATGTAATCCCCTACTTCTTATCATCTTTCCTTGCCGAGCATCAAGATGTTGAGTTAAATCTGGATGTCTCCAACAAGCAAGGGGTACTCAGTCATTTGCGTGAGAATGAAGTTGATTTTGCATTGGTTTCAACCACGCCGAAGAATGCAGCACTGCTTTCGGAAGACCTCATGCGCAATGAGCTTTTCCTGGTCGCGTCGAGTGAGATGCACATTCCCCGATCACGTAATCAGCATGATTTGTTGCGAAGGCTGACTCTTATATTCCGCGAAGACGGATCGGCAACGAACCAGGCGATGAATCAGTTTCTGGAAGGGAATGACATCAAGGTTTATAGAAAGATCCAACTAACCTCCAATGAAGCCGTGAAGCAAGCCGTAATCGCAGGATTGGGAGTTTCGATTCTACCCATGATTGGCATTCGTCATGAAATAGCCGCCGGCCGTTTGAAAATTATCCCCATGAAAGGCCTGCCGCTCAAAACCACCTGGCGACTAGTGTGGCACCGCGAAAAGAAACACACTCCCGTTGCTGCGGCTTTTTTGGAACATGTGCGCAAGCACAAGGCCGAGATTGTGGGGAAATGGTTTGGGTGAGGGGCTAAGACATCTTCAATTGTTCTTCTCGGAGTTTCTTTTCTGCCTGCAAGGCCTTCGCAATCCGTTTTTCCTCCTCGCGTGTTATCGAATGAGGAGGAATGTTAAGGTCCGGTTCGGTAGTTTTCCTTGTCGAATTCATAGCAGTTTAGGCTGGTATTGTGTTATCAAAAAAGTGCATCCATCGGATAAATAACCATGAGTTGACCACCAATAAATTTTGCTCGCAACTTCTCTGTATAGTGGTTAATCAATCCTGATTTCGCATAAAATGAGAGAATAAGATTCTCAGCGCGCGTGAACCGATTGAGCACATCGAAATTTTCGATGCCGTTGGGAATTTGGTGGTGTCGCATACACAGAAAAACGTATTCAACGTTGCTCCACTCGCCGCCGGCAGTTATGTCGTGCGCGTGCGTTCAGGAGCGCTCAATGAAGAACACCGCCTCGTGATGGTAGATTGAGTGGCGTTGATGGAATCATTAAAAAGACCGGGCGTGGCTCGGTCTTTTTTGTTTGTGGCCTCACCCCCAACCCCTCTCCACAGGAGAGGGGGGCAAGTGAGGTGTGGCTTTTTATCTACCTACCTCTTGCTAATGAACGCCGGCAAAAATCCTCCCGTTGTTCGCCGCACCTGACCCGCTCCCCTCTCCTGTGGAGAGGGGTTGGGGGTGAGGCCCAAAAAAAAAACGCGCCTTGCGGCGCGTTTTGGATTTTTGATGAGGTGGACGCGCTGCATCGCGTCCGGCCCCTCGATTTTCGTGAAGTAAAGGGTGGCGCAATAAAGGCCTTCCTCTTAATAGTAGATATTCCTGCGCACTTTGGCCACATACTTCGCCAGGCGAATCACTTGCTTGGTATAGCCAAATTCGTTGTCGTACCACACATAAAGCACAGCGCCTTTGCCGTCGGGCGAAACGATGGTGGCCTGCGAGTCGAACACTGAGCAACAGTCGTTACCCACGATATCGGAGCTAACCAACTCTTCGCTGATGCTGTAATAAATCTGATTTACCAAATCACCTTCCAGCGCGCTCTTGCGCACGGTGGCGTTGACTGCGTCTAATGTTGTCTCTTTATTGAGATACACGTGGATGATCGCCAGTGATCCATTCGGGGTGGGTACGCGAACAGCGTTGGCTGTAAGCTTGTCTTTCAACTCAGGAATTACCTTGGTTACTGCCTTACCTGCACCCGTTTCTGTGATAACCATGTTAACCGCCGCACTGCGTCCGCGACGGCTCTTCTTGTGCATGTTGTCGAGCAGGTTCTGGTCGTTGGTGTAGGCATGCACTGTTTCAATGTGCCCCTTGTCGATACCATACGCGTCGTTGATGCTCTTGAGCACAGGACAAATCGCATTGGTGGTGCAGCTTGCCGCCGAGAAAATGGTCTCGTTCTCAATGTCCAAATCGCGGTGGTTGATACCATAAACGATATTCGGAACCTCTTTGCCGGGTGCTGTGAGAATAACCTTCTCCACACCGTTTGCCTTAAGGTGAATGCTCAGTGCACTGCGGTCTTTGAATACGCCCGTATTGTCAATCAACAGGGCGTTATGAATGCCATAGGCTGTATAATCAATCGCTCCGGGATCTTTCGCGCCAATCATGTGAATGCGCTGTCCGTTCACGATCATGCATTTGTTTTCATAGTCCACATCCACCGTGCCTTTGAAACGGCCGTGTACCGAATCGTTTTCAAACAACGCAGCGCGCTTCTTGATGCTCAAGTCGTCGTCTTCGCGGGTTACAATCGCACGCAAGCGCAACTGCTGTCCCTTACCGGCCTGCTTCACGAGTTCGCGCGCAGCCAGGCGGCCTATACGTCCGAAGCCGAACAACACCACATCGCGTGGCTCGAGGTCGGCTCCTTCCTCCTGCATAAAGTTGCGGAGTTTTTCGGATAAAAATTCTGATTGGTTTTTGAAGTGATCGCGCTCGGCGAGCCATTCGCTGGCGAGTTTGCCGATGTCAATCTTGGCCGGTGCCAGTTCCATCTCATACAGTCCACGCGCCAGGTCGGCTGTGTCGAAAATAGAGATCGGTTTACCGACCACTTCGGCTGCGTACTTGTGCAGACGCATAATTTCGGTGGCGCTGATATCCACCATGTGGTTACGAAACAACACGAGCTCGATGCTCTTGTCGAACAACAGTTTGCCCACTGAATTGAGCAGGTCAACCGCTGCTTTCTCCTGATTCACATACACCTTCAGTTCATTGCTGTAAGTGTCAGTTGCCATCATGTTTTGTGACATTGATTAAATTTTTAAGGTTGATAAAAGAACGTATTCCCCAAGGGTTCATTGACTTGGGGCCGCAAAGGTAATTCGGAACTTTTATCGGGAATAAAATTTAATCATGCGCGTTCTTTGGCGACGTTCGATTTTCTTTGCCACCGCTATGCGCCGATTATTTCTGCAATCCATTCTACTGTTGACCACCATCGTGGTGCAGGCACAGGTAGGCGATAGCTTGCGCTCCGCACCCGATACTGCGCTTTTCAAGACTGCCTTTCGCAAGGAGTTCTCCGTGCGCTGGCATCAGCAGCCGCACTCCCCTTTTAAGGCTACTGTGCTTGCCTTAGGTTTCCCCGGGGCAGGTCAGATCTACAATGGCATGGCCAAGGAGGGTTCCTTCTTTCGCAAGTATTGGAAAGTGCCCGTAGTTTGGGCCGGTGTAGGAACGTGCGTGGCGTTCATTGATTACAACACCCGTCAGTATAAGTATTACAGGAGCCAGTACATCGCTGCTGCCGACGATAACCCGCTGACCATTCCAACCGAAAGTAATAACCCGCTTTACTTGAAAGAAGGCATGGACTATTTCGGAAAACTCATGGACATTAGCTACATGAGTTTGATGGGGGTATACATTCTGCAGGCCATCGACGCCAATGTCGATGCGCATTTATTTTACTACGACATCAGCAACGATCTCTCCTTGCGCTGGCATCCCTCCTACTTTGTAGCCGGAAGTCGGCATCATGGGTTAGGGCTCACGCTTCAATTTTGAATACTATGAACATTGCATTGATAGGCTACGGTAAAATGGGCAAAGAAATCGAGCAGATTTTGCTCAAGCGCGGACATACCATCACCCTGCGTTCCACGCGCTCCTTGCCCTTTAAAAAGGAAGATCTCGCCGGTTCCGATGTGGCCATTGAGTTTACCGAACCGCATGCTGCTGTCGACAACATCTTCAAGTGCTTCGAAGCCGGTGTGCCGGTGGTCGTGGGCACAACGGGATGGTACACCCGCATGCCCGAGGTACGAGAGGCGTGCACATCCATGAATGGCGGTCTTTTCACCGCTTCCAACTTCTCCATTGGCGTCAACCTTCTATTCAAAATCAATAAAGAACTCGCCCATCTGATGAGTGATTTCGCGGAATACACGCCATCGATGGAAGAGATTCATCACACAGCCAAGCGCGATGCACCCAGTGGCACGGCGATTACGCTGGCGGAAGGCATTTTGGAAAACTATCCCAACCGTTCAGGCTGGGTCAACGATTCGACAGAAGACGCTGCGCAACTTGGAATTGTTTCACGCCGTGAAGGCGAAGTTCCCGGCACGCACATCATTCGCTACACGTCGGCAGTAGATGAAATACAGCTCGTCCATCAGGCTTTCAACCGACAAGGCTTTGTTCTAGGAGCGGTGAAGGCGGCGGAGTTTATGGGCGGGAAGAAAGGGGTGTTTGGGATGGAGGAGTTATTGAGGACTGGGGACTGAGGACTGGGGACTGAAGGCACTTTCGCTACACTGCAACTTTCAACCTTCAACTTGCAACACAGCCACTATCGGAAGAGATTCACCGCGCCCTCGTACTCCAGCATTTCAGCAGTCAAATCCGGTTTGATGCGCAGAATCCAGAAATAAACGCCATCAGCAGCGAAGTGATTACTGCCATTTACATTTCCTGTCCATGGCTGATTGGGATTGGTTGACTCAAAAACCAAATCACCCCAGCGATTGAAAATCGCAAGACTATAGCTTGCTATATCAAAACCATCCCCTTGGGGTATAAAGACATCATTGACGTTATCCCCGTTGGGACTGAATGCATTCGGAACATAAATTGAAAATGGTGGACGCACGAGTACCGTGAAAAGTTGAACATCTGTGCACCCGTTCACCGTATCGGTACCGAATACCTGAACTTGGTAGGATCCCGATAATTCGAACACATGGCTCGGCTCGAATTCAGTAGAAACCACGCCGTCGCCAAAGTTCCAGACGAAGTCCTGCAGCTGAATCGAATTGTTTTCAAAATCGACACTGAGCGGTGGCCTTCCAACCACAGGATATGCGTCAATAATCAATGCTGCAGGCGACAATTGCTCCACTTCGACGGAAGTTAAGGATGAACATCCGTTGGCATCACTCAACTCCAAAGTATATGATCCCGTTGCCACATCCGCGATGAAAAGTCCACTTTGCGGTTGACCGTTAATGACAACTTCAAATGGATTGGAACCATTGGCGCCGGGCACCACAAGAATACTTCCCGGGGTTTCACATACCATGGGCTCAACTACCGCTTTAAAAGCCGGCTCGTAGCTTTCAAGAGTCAACGTAATAAGAGAATCACCTGTGCATTGATTCGCGTCAATTACTTCAACTAAAAAGGTACCCGCTGATAAGTCATCGAAAAGGGAATTTGGCTGCGAGGTGCCGCCAATGGAATAACTATAAGGGAATTCTCCCGCGGTTGCAATCACTTCCAAACTACCTGGCGTGGTGCACAGCGGATTGACCCGTTGCAATGTAAACGGCAGTTCATAGACCGAAACGGCTATGTCTTCCTGTATGGTACATCCGGAATCGAACGTGATTTCGACGGTGTAAATGGCTGAAGCATTGGGTGATACCGTTGGATTTGCAATTGAGGTTGAACTCAAATCCGGAGCCGCAGACCAGAGGTAGGTGTCACCGCCCGTAATGCGCAGCTCAGCCGCTGTTCCTTTGCAAATGGCCGTATCAGGTGAAATGGTATATTCTGTAGGATAATAGGATAAGAGGGTTGTAATGATACTGTCGCATCCCAACGAACTTTGCACTACCGACTGATAGTTCCCCGGAAGATTCACCACAACACCATCGGGTAACGTGTGAAGATCTCCTGCGCAAAACGAGGTATCCTGCTGAACCTGAAAAACCGGATGAACGATGACAGCCAGCGTATCATAATCACTATCACAAGCAGCAGCACTCACCATTACAATATAATCACCACTCATAGCAGGATTTGCCGAACTAAGCGTTGGTGACTGAAGAGAAGATGAAAAACCACCGGGACCCGTCCATGAATAACTTCCCCCGTTAATCGAGGAGCAAGAGAGTGCCAGTGTTTCTCCTTGACACACTTCATCATCGGCAACTTGAGCCTCAACTTCCAGGTTTGAGAAATTACTGAAGTATCCAAAACGACATCCACTTGAAAAAGATCCATGAATAAAACCCATATGAAAATATCCGGTCGTATTGGTTATGAGCGATGCAGTGCCAAGAGGCGTTTGCGATAAGTCAAACGAAACCTGCGCAAACAACCAATTTCCCGATGTACCGGGCACAGGACTGAACATGCCTGCTGTGATGACTCCATTATTACCATTGAAAAGAAAATCACCTTCACTTCCACTTTGAACCAAAAGATTAGCACTCAATGATTCGGTCGTTGACCGGGTAAAACTGATTTCACTCGAACCCGTGCACACAATGGGAGGAATCACGTCAAGGCCTACTTCGCAGCCGTAGCCGCTTGCCTGAAGCACCGAAACGGGCGCAGAAGCTTCAATGTATGCTGATGGACCGCCGATGTAAGTGGCGAAACTCTCACCTGCATTTAGCGTTACCAAAAAAGCTCCATTATAGAAAACATCAGTATTATTCTGCACTGCCATGATAAAGAGCTGATCTCCCTGGTTGTTGAGAAAACCATTAATGGCAATGTACTCAGTCCCCAAAATTGGAACAGGCACAATTTGGTCGCCACCCAGGTCAGCACAAGGGCCATACATAGAACCGGTGAGTAAATCATCTTTGTATGTAATGGCTATATTTTTATCACTCGTAACACGTGAACCCATGAGGTGATTGGCCCCAATTCCGCTAGTTGCGAGGGCCGAATAGGTTTGCCCTTGATTCAAGGTAATGGTGTAAGTGGAATTGGCTGCATGGCCCACAATATCCGCAGTAGGGGTGATTTCCACGAGCGTATTGTCCTCAGTTGCCACGATATCAAAAGAAGAAAATGGCGTGGGGAAATAACCGCTGTTATTATCCATCGTGCTCTGCATGGGTATGTAAAAATCCTGACCAAGTGCATTTGATCCTTTCAGTACGAAAATCTCCGGATTGCACTGGCATTGACTGCTGACGACCTCATAATACACCGTGATTTGAGCGGTGGATTGGATGAATAATCCGCGGTTAAGCACAATATCAGGTTGAACATTTTCAATGTTACCAAGCCAGGGACTAAGGTCTAAGGACTGTGTACTATTGGCAGCAATGCTAATGAACTGATCGGGCATGCCACCACCGGCAGGCTGCACAACGGATACATCTGCGGGTTGATCGTAAGTTGTTATTCGAAGTACGATGGGAACATCGAAGTTGGCCGTATGAGCCGAAACTTCCGGGGCAGCAAACCAAAAGGCCACGTCAGTCTGTGACCTCAAAAGATTGGTCAACATCAAAAGACATATCAGTAATTTAGTTTGCACTTAGCGTATTCAATCAGACAAAGATGAAAGAAAAACGGTTGCTTTCATACCATTGCAATAGTACCGGTTCGTAGTCGACCTTCCTCAAACTTGCCAATGATTGCAAATAGAGGGGGCAATTGCACGCTTCACTTAAATTTGAAGCGCATTAACATACTATTATGATTGCTTGGATTCTTCTTATCGCCTTGGTGCTTGTTTATAGTGTTTCACTCCCGCCGTTGCTGAAGCGCGCAGGGCTTAACAGCACACTGGGCTACATCCCGCTGGTGAACCTGGTCATGATGCTCAAGCTCATCAAGCGTCCATGGTATTGGTTTTTCGTGATTTTGTGCCCGGGAATCAATTTGTTCCTACTCATTGTCATGAACGTTGAAGCAGGGATTGCTTTCGGCAAGAGCAAGACCAAAGACCAGTGGATGTTCGGAGCATTGCCTTGGCTTGCACTGCCAATGCTGGCTTTCAAAGAAACTAGTCTACCCTACCTGGGGCCGCGCGACTGGACCGGCAAAAAGAAATCGATGATGCGTGAATGGGGAGAAGCACTTGTATTCGCCGTTATCGCCGCTTCGGCTATTCGCACCATCTTTTTGGAAGCCTTCACCATTCCAACACCGTCGATGGAAAAGAGCATGCTCGTGGGAGATTATTTGTTCGTGAGTAAAATGAGTTACGGTGCCAAGCTTCCGCAAACACCCCTAGCGGTGCCGTTTCTGCACAACGCATTACCCGGTGGCATGACCAACAGCTACCTTGAGACTATTACACTCCCCTATTATCGATTGCCCGGTTTTGGCAGCGTTGAACATTTGGATCCTGTGGTCTTCAACTTCCCGCACGGCGATACCATTATGGTGGATCCATTTTATGCAGGACACGATTATTATAGTTACGTGCGCAAAGAAGCCATCGTCCTCGCCGGTGGTTACGACAACTACGCTCAAAATCCCGCTCGCTTCGAACAACAGGCCCGCAACAACTTTGCAATTAAAAAGGCATGTCAGGTATGTGCCTTGGAACGCAACCAACGCATGCAAAAGCCACTGCCCATTGGCGGAGTGCGTTACAGACCCATGGACCGCCGCGAGAATTATGTCAAGCGTTGCATCGGCCTTCCGGGTGATAATTTGAGTATTATCAACCGCCAGGTTCACATCAACGGTCAGCCTCAACAAGACCCTGAAGGAATCATGCACAGCTATCGCTTCCAAGTGAAAAGTCCGGCAGCCTTGAAGAAAATCTACACCGAGTATAAGGTGAACATTAACGACCGCAACAGTGTAAATGATGGTGGTGAGAGTTATTACCAATCATCTTTCACTGCCGCCGACGCTGAAAAACTCCGAGGCACTGCCGACATCGTTATGCTCGAAGTGAACAACGATACGATTCCTGAATCGTTCGATCCACAATCGCTTTTCCCAAACGCTCCGCTTGCGACATTCACCTCTTGGACGCGCGACAATTACGGTCCGGTGCACATTCCCGCCAAGGGAGAAACCGTTCAACTCACTCCAGAGAACATCGCGCTGTACCGCCGGGTGATTCAGAACTATGAAGGAAATGCACTGCAGCTAAAAGACGGCAAAGCCATCATCAATGGCGCACCTGCCGAGTCATACACCTTCAAGCAAAACTATTATTGGATGATGGGAGACAATCGTCACCAAAGTGCCGACTCACGCTACTGGGGATTCGTTCCCGAAGACCACATCGTAGGTAAGCCCGTATTTACATGGCTCTCAAAAGAAGACCCGAATTATCAGGAGACAGGCGAGATACGCTGGGGACGGATGTTCAGGTTTGTGGACTGATAGAAGGGCGAGGTACGAAGAGCGAAGGGCGAAGGGCTACCCTTTGTAATATCCTACAATCCTATAATCCTACACTCCTACCCCAATGAAAAAACTCCTCATCATTCTTAGCGCAATTCTAGTGGTCGCAGCATTGGGCCTCTTTCTGTGGTTGAGATCGTCGATGCCTACTTACGAAGGCACCTTATCACTGGAAGGACTTCAACGCCCCGTTTCAGTGGCCTTCGATGACTTTGGAGTTCCGCACATTGAGGCTGAAAACAATCACGATCTATTCATGGCCTTTGGCTATGTGCATGCACAAGAACGATTGTTTCAAATGGAGATGATGCGCAGAGCAGGCAGTGGGACGCTGGCCGAGATTATCGGTCAACCGATGATTAAAGTGGACCGTATTTTTCTCACGCTCGGTATGAAAGAATACGCGGAAGTTTCAGCAGCCCGCTTTGAACAACATCGCGGCACACCTATGTACGAAGCCGTTCAAGCCTACCTCGCCGGTGTGAACGCGTTCATCGCAGCCGGCCCTACTCCACCCGAATTCAGCATCATCGGTATTAACAAGCGCCCGTTTGAACCCATCGACCTTTATTATATTACGGGAGCCATGGCCTTCAATTTCGGAATGGCACAGAAGACTGAACCCGTGATGGACTATATCGCCAAGCACTTCAGCGAACAACACCTGAGCGATATGGGCCTGTATCATTTCAACGAGTCAGCCATCCCCACCACTCCCCACGACTCGGCCTACTTCCAATCCATCATTGGCCTGGCCAGAGCTTTTCAAGCCACCGAAGAAATCATGCCTTTCGCCACACTCAATGGCAGCAATGCATGGGCTGTAAGTGGTTCCAAAACGGCTTCTGGAAAAGTGATTGTGAGTAACGACACGCACATTGGCTATATGATTCCACAAACGTGGTATGAAGCACATCTAAGATCTCCGGAGTTCGAGATGTACGGCCATTACCTGGCAGGTGTGCCCTTTGCCATGATTGGTCGCGACCGCCATAAAGCGTGGGGTGTTACCATGCTCCTCAACGATGACATGGACTTCTATGCAGAGCAACCATCGGTAGGCGATAGTACGCTCTTTCTCTATGACAGCAATTACGAGCCTTGCGCTCAAAAGCAATATATCATTCGGGTGAAAGGAGAGGCCGATACGACCATTAATGTGCGTGGCACGCGTCATGGCCCCATCATCAACGACGTTTTCAAGCTGATGCCTGATCAACCTATCGCAGTGACATGGACGTACACTCAGCTGGAGAATCAAAACCTCGAAGCGCTATGGACACTCAATACGGCGCACGAAATCGAACAATTCGAAAAAGGTGTGAGCATGATTCACGCCCCGGGCTTGAGCATCAACTATGGCGATGCCGAAGGTCACATCGCCTGGTGGGCAGCAGCTCGACTCACTGAACGACCTGCAAGCTTGAACAGCTGGACCATTCTCGATGGAACGCATTCCTCGAATGATTGGAAAGGCTTCTACCCTTTCGCCATGAATCCTCGCTGCATTGATCCCGAGAGCGGGTTCATTTACAGTGCCAACGACTGGCCGGATGATTTGCTTAAGTACTCAACCGATACTGCTGCTGAGCCACTCTTCTATCCAGGGTATTACAAGCCGCAATACCGCGCCGACCGCATTCGCTCATTGTTGGCACCTGAAAATGAATGGACGCTGGAAAAGATGAAAGGGCTCATCAATGATTGCCGGAGTGAGGTCGATGAGGCCCTGCTGCAAAAATGGGTTGACATACTCTCACAATCTGAGCTGAAATCCGATCAGCGTTTTATTGCAGTTAAACAACACCTCAACTGGAACGGTGAATACAAACCTGAGTTTGTGGGACCAACGCTCTTCAATCGCATGCTGTATCACACGATGCGCCTTGCCATGGAAGACGAAATCGGTAAAGACCTTTTCAAGTTATTCCTCACTACGCATCAGTTTCAGCGTTCCATCAAAGCCCTTAACGATCAGCCACAAAGTGCATGGTGGGATGATGTACGAACCCCTGAAACAGAAAACAATTCCGATATCATCCAGGCGGCATTCAAAGCTACACATGCCGAGCTCAGTGAAACCTTTGGTAAAAACCCGGAGCACTGGACATGGAGAAAATCTGCATCAGTCGAATTAAAACACCCGCTGGGTGAAGTTGCAGTCTTGCGTCCATTGTTCAGCATACCCAAACGAGAGGTATGGGGAGGAAACGAAACGATTCATCAAAGTGGATTTTACCTCGACAGCACAAGCTATGCGAAGGTGTTCTTCGGCTCGCAAATGCGGACGATGGTTGACTTTGCCGATGTCGAAACCGGGTTGAATATTACGCCCTCAGGTCAAAGTGGTCACTTGATGAGCGAACACTACGATGACCAAGCTCCTCTCTATGCCCGACGTGAATTCAGACCGCAAACGCTCAATGCAGCATCGTGCAGAAAAAAACTAATGCTTACCCCTTCGAATTAAGGTCATCGTGTTACATTCGTTCGCATGAAACTTCTTGCTACAGCCACAGCCTTGTTGTGCACATTGATTACTACCGCACAGTGCGATGGAAATCGCTACCGCAATCTCCTATTCTCGGAATTATCCGTCACCTCTGACATCGTCTATGGATCAAACGATGATCTCAACGGTGTCAATCAGGAATTGCTGATGGATGTCTATGAACCCACCGGCGACGCCCTAACCAATCGCCCATTGGTGGTGATGTGTCATGGCGGATTTTTTCTCTCCGGCGACAAGGCAGCTCCTGATGTTGTTCCCTTGTGTGAAGATTTAGCGAAAATGGGCTATGTCGTGGCGTCAATTAATTACCGCATGGGGGTTCCTGTGCAATTAGATGTCGACAACACTTTCGCACAAGCCGTGATGCGCGCGGTCCAAGATCTCAACGCAGCTATTCGCTGGTTTCGTCATGATGTCGATATGAGTGGAAACACCTTCGGCATTGATTCCGAAAACATCTACACCTTCGGAACATCTGCCGGCGGATTCATGGTGCTGCAACAAGCGTATATGGATGATGACGAGATTCCTTCTTTTCTGGATACAAGTGCACCCGGGCTTACAGGCGGTGTTGAAGGCAATAGTGGCAATCAAGGCTACTCATCAGCCATCAAGGGCCTTGTGAGTCATTGCGGAGCGATGGGTGATAACGCCTGGATTGATGCCGACGAACAAACACCCGCCTGCCTCTTTCATGGCTCAGCCGACAACACTGTGCCGATTGATTCTACGATGTTCACCCTACTCGGCTTCTTCCCGGTGGCCATAACCGAAGGGAGTATTCCCATCAGTGAGCGCATGACCGGTTTAGGGATTGAGCATTGTTTCGAAATCAATGAAAATGCCGGGCACGTGGCCTATCTCACCAATCAAGCGATTTATGATACAACACTCTCTATCACCTCGAATTTCCTGTCTCATCTTGTATGTGGCATCGAACTCGATTGCAGTTATCGCGAAGTGCTGGTGGGTATCGAGCATATTGAATCGAATGAGATTGCTGTATATCCCAATCCTGCCCATGAGTTTATCTACCTGAGCAACCCACTTCAACCTGTCTACTACAGCGTTTACGACGTATTCGGCCGGTATGTTGATCAAGGCTACAGCACTCAACTTGCTACTCAAACCTGGTCTGATGGTTTGTATGTGGTGAAAACAAGTAGCGATTCGCATTCATTTCATTCAACAACGATTCTCGTAAATCACGAGTAACCCCTTATGAGCGAACAGCAGTCAATTGATGAGAAGTACATGCGCATGGCCCTGCGCGAGGCCATGAACGCGTATGATGCCGATGAGGTTCCAATAGGCTGCGTGATTGTGTGTCAAGGGCAAGTCATTGCGCGTGGTTATAATCTCACAGAAAGGCTTCATGATTTTACAGCTCATGCAGAAATGCAGGCCTACACTTCTGCTTCGGAATTTCTCAATGGCAAGTCGCTCCACGAATGCACGCTATACGTGACGCTCGAACCCTGTGTGATGTGCGCCGGAGCCGCCTATAACACGCGTGTTGGACGCATCGTCTTTGGTGCACATGATGAAAAGCGTGGGTTCACCAAATTCGGTAGTCATGCCGATAACGGTCAGGGCATCATTCACCCCAAATGCGAGGTCACTACCGGTATTCTGGCCGACGACTGTGCCTCACTGCTCACAACCTTTTTCCGGGAAAAGCGCAACGACTGATTTTTACCTTGGCAATTCATGCTGAATGAATTACCTTCGCGCCGCTAAAAACAAGTACCGTCGTTCAATGAAACCTCGATTATGCAATTCTCACTATCCAAAGAGCTTCTGTCTGAGCTCCGCGAGTGGATTGCGGACGGTAAAGACACCGCAATAGCGCAAGCAACGCTTGACGCGCATCCGGCGGATATAGCAGAACTTCTCAACGAACTTAAGCGCGACGAAGCCGTTTACGTCTATCGTTTGCTGGATGAAGAAAAGGCGGCCGATGTCATGCTCGAGCTTGACGACGATGTGCGTGAAAAGCTTCTGTCCAGTCTGACCAGCCGAGAGATTGCCGAGGAGCTTATCGAGAACATCGACTCTGATGATGCCGCCGACGTGATTGCCGAGCTTCCGGAGCAAAAGCAAGAGGAAGTTATCGCGCTTCTTGAAGACGAAGAGCAGGCCAGCGACATCATCGATCTGATGACCTACGCTGAAGGCACGGCGGGAGCGATTATGGGTACGGAGTTGATTCGTGTGAATCAGAACTGGACAGTCACACAGGCCATTCGCGAAATGCGCAAGCAGGCGGAAGACCTTGACAATATCTACACGATTTATGTTGTCGATGATTCGGAAGTACTATTGGGTACACTCAGTGTGAAATACATGCTGTTCAATCTTTCCAGTTTGCGTTCGACCATAAAGGACCTCTACAAGCAAAGCAAAGTGCGCACAGTACATGTGAACGCACCATTGGAAGAAGTGGCTAAAATCATGGAGAAGTATGACCTGGTGGTACTGCCGGTGGTGAACGACCAAGACATGCTACTGGGCCGGATCACGATTGATGATGTGGTAGATATCATCAAGGAAGAAGCGGATAAAGATTACCAGATGGCCAGTGGTATCTCGGAAGACGTTGAATACAGCGACAGTGTGCGCACCCTCACCCGTGCTCGCTTGCCATGGCTCCTCATTGGTATGGCCGGAGGAATGATTAGTGCCAACATCATCGGCGTATTCGATATTTCGGAAAACCCGGGTATGGCGGTATTCATGCCGCTCATTGCTGCGATGGGAGGAAATGTGGGAGTACAGTCAGCAGCACTTGTGGTAAAAGCACTCGCGAATCAAAGTGCTCTTGATGAAACGCTGTGGCAGAAACTGTGGAAAGAATTGCGTGTGGGACTCATCAACGGACTGGTGTGTTCAGCCATCATTCTAGGAGTGAGCCTGCTCTTTCATATGGATCTGACACTCTGCATCACGGCCAGTATTGCCCTTTTCTTCGTGATTCTTTTCGCCAGTTTCTTTGGCACCTGGATCCCGATGACCTTGCACCGCTTCAAGATTGACCCCGCTCTGGCTACCGGTCCATTCGTAACCACTCTCAACGATATCTTCGGGCTGATTATCTACTTCTCCATTGGACATCAGGTGATGGAGAGACTGGGGATGTAGGGGTGAAGGGCGAAGGGCGAAGGCACCCCCTATTCACTATTCACTATTCACTATTCACTATTCACTATTTCACTATTTCACTATTTCACTTACAGCTTCACCGCATACTTCGCACGCATGCGCTCGATGTGTTCCTCCGGGATATCGTGTACGTTTTTGTTGCCGTGTCGATTCTCTGCGGTGAGCACATGCAGGCGATAGTCGTGCTCAGCGGCCAGCTTGAAATAGGGCTCCATCTCCCACTCCATCGTGAAGGTATTGTGTAGGATGATTTTTTGTGCATGGCTTTGCATAGCCAGCTTCACGCCTTCTTCACATTGCTTATAGGCCAGATGATTTTCTTGAAACCGAAAGTCGTAATGACCGCTTTCATCGGTGAAATAATCATCGACGCTGAATAAAGGATACTTCCCGTCTTCACTGAGCACATGAGCCAGCGTAGTTTTACCGCTGCCGGGCAATCCGCGAAGCAGAATGAGCTCACGCATGCGCTACCTTGAATTCGCTGGTGAAGTGAAACTCGAGCTCCGGATAGTTCTTGCGCTCCATATCCAGCATGAAGGATGACGGCGCGAGAAACACATCATTCTCATCCTTGTCCTTCACGATATTTTGTCCTTTGATGCGCTTGAATTCTGCGAGCTTATCGGGATGATCAGTGGTAATCCAGCAGGCCTTGTAGAATGTCTTGGGTTCGAACTCACACTTGGCGCCGTATTCATGCTCCAGACGGTAGCGAATCACCTCGAATTGCAGTTCTCCCACGGTGCCCACAATCTTGCGATTGCCGGGCTCCTGCACAAAGAGCTGTGCTACGCCTTCTTCGGTGAGCTGACGAATACCCTTCTCGAGTTGCTTGGATTTCATCGGATCCCTATTCACGAGTTCTTTGAAAATCTCGGGTGAAAAGCTCGGGATGCCCTTGAAAATCATCTCCTCGCCTTCCGTTAGCGTATCCCCGATTTTGAAGTTACCCGTGTCATAGAGGCCAATCACATCACCCGCATAGGCTTCATCAATGGTCGTTTTGGCCGATGCCATGAACGTGACCGGATTGGGATATTTAAAGTCCTTATCGAGACGAACGTGGTGGTAAAACTTATTGCGTTCAAAGGTGCCGCTGCACACGCGCAAGAAGGCGATGCGGTCGCGGTGACGCGGATCGATATTGGCGTGAATCTTAAATACGAAACCGGAGAACTTGTTCTCTGTTGGCTCTACCACGCGCACACTCGACTCACGGTGCTGCGGTGTGGGAGCGAGTTCCAGGAATTTATCCAGCAACTCTTTCACACCGAAATTATTCATCGCAGAGCCGAAAAACACGGGCGCCAGTTTGCCTTGAAGATATTTTTCACGATCGAAAGGATCGTAAACGCTGTCGATAAGCTCCACGTCTTCGCGCAGTTGATCGGCGTATTCGCCCACCAACTGATCGAGCGTCGGATCACTCAGATTGCTGATGGAAATAATTTCCTCACTCACTTTCGTCTTGAGTGATTCAAATAGGTTGATGGTTTTATCGTAGAGTTTGTATACGCCTTTGAATGAATAGCCTTTGCTGATAGGCCATGACAGCGGTTGCACTTTAATATTCAGCTCTACCTCCAATTCATCGAGCAGGTCGAATGCATCTTGTCCTTCAAGGTCCATCTTATTTATGAACACAATCACGGGCGTGTCGCGCATACGGCACACTTCCATAAGGCGGCGTGTTTGCGCCTCCACACCCTTCGAACTATCGATGACCAGGATAACACTGTCCACCGCGGTAAGCGTGCGGTAAGTGTCTTCCGCAAAGTCTTTGTGACCGGGAGTATCGAGCAGGTTCACCTGCATTCCGTTGTATTCAAATACCATCACCGAAGTGGCCACCGAGATACCGCGTTGGCGTTCGATTTCCATGAAGTCGGAAGCGGCAGTCTTGGTGATTTTATTACTCTTCACCGCACCTGCCGTTTGAATAGCGCCACCAAACAGCAGGAGCTTTTCGGTGAGTGTCGTTTTACCGGCATCCGGGTGCGAGATGATGGCGAATGTTTTTCTGCGTGCAATTTCTTCTTTGAGAGCCATGGCGCGAAGATAGGGACGAGTGGCGAGTGGCGAATGGCGAGGGGCGAGTGAGGGTTACTCCAAAATAGAAGGTCATGCCCTTCGACTGCGCTCAAAGACACTCGCCTTTCAGCTAGCCCCAGCGGGGCGAAATATCACTAGCTACGAGAAAGTCTTAGGCCAATGAGCCCCGGAGGGGCGACACCCAATAGTAGTGAAAGGCGATTGGCTAAGGCGATTAGGTTTGTGAAATAGAAACCCGTAAGTTATTTTTGGAGCTAACACCCTTCGCACTCAACTGATACACCATCAACTTTAGACGTGCTAGTCCATAAACTTAATCCTTAATCATAAACAAATGACCAAGTTAATTTTCCGTTTATCCTTTATTAGTCTAATCGCCGTTGCTTTGGCATCCTGCACTGCGTCGCATTCAGGATATATGCAAAGCTCGGCTTCACTTAGTTCCGCCAACTTCAGTTATGTCACCAATGTGAGAGGCGAATCATCTGCGACATACGTTTTCGGGATTGGAGGATTAAATAAGGAAACACTTGTGGATGACGCGCAAAAGCGTATGATTCTATCAAGTCCGTTGAGAAAAAACCAAGCTATTGCAAACCTTACTGTCAACTTCAAAAAAACCTATATTTATTTCGGTGTCATCACGATTGTCAAGTGCGTAGTAACTGCCGACATCGTGGAATTTGAAGAGTAAGCTCTTCTTTCCACCAAGTGTTGTTTCATCTAATTGTACGTTCAATCTCATTTCTCTGCGGCGCTGCGGTTCTATCAAATTACCTTCACTCCCAAAAAACAACATGGCACAAGTCAATATCGAAAACTACCTCGACAGCCATTACATCCACCGTAGCAATTGGCTTCGCGCCGCTGTATTGGGCGCCAACGATGGCATCATTTCGATCTCAAGTTTGGCTATTGGGGTAGCAACTGCGAACACCACGCGTGACCCAATTCTTTTGGCTACAGTGGCCGGACTTGTCGCCGGGGCGCTTTCCATGGCCGCCGGAGAATATGTGTCGGTAAGCTCGCAAACCGATGTCGAAAAGGCCGACATCGAACGCGAAAAACAAGAGCTCGAACAAATGCCGGAAGAAGAGCTGCACATCCTTGCGCAGATTTATGAGCGCAGAGGACTGACTAAAGAAACCGCCATGCAGGTCGCCAGGGAATTGACCAAAGCCGATGCACTCGGTGCGCACATGCGCGATGAACTCGGCATCAATGAAATCAGTCAGGCCAATCCCATTCAAGCGGCCATTGCCTCGGGCGCCTCATTCACCGCGGGCGGACTCTTACCCTTGCTGGTCACACTCTTCGCTCCCGTTGTACAGATGGAATACTTCCTCTACGGTTTCACCATCCTCTCGCTGGTCATTTTGGGAGCCGTCTCAGCGAAAACAGGGGGATCAAGCATCATGAAAGCGGTCATGCGCATCCTCATTTGGGGAACTATCGCCATGGGACTTTCGGCACTGGTAGGTTACCTGTTTGGGGTGAATGTATAACCGGTGAACGGCAGTTTTCCAGCATACAAAAATTGGAAGCCAATAGAAGACTAAACCGACCACAATGACCATTCGAAAAGCACATCCAAGCGCAACGATCAACGACTACCATCAGCTGTTCCCGCCGGCGGTAAAGCAACAACTTGAACAATTGCGAACGGCGATCATTCAAGCGGCACCGCAAGCAACAGAAGTCATCAGCTATGGGATGCCGGCGTTTAAACAACACAAAGTACTGGTGTACTATGCTGCATATAAGGCTCACATCGGCCTTTATCCGACGCCACATGCGATATCGGCTTTCCAAAAAGAACTCACCAAGTATGCGACATCCAAAGGCGCTGTGCAATTTCCACTCGACAAGCCTTTGCCCCTGGCGTTGATTCAAAAGATTGTCCGGTTTCGTGTCAAAGAGGATACGAGCAAAGCCGCATCATTCGATAAAACCAAGATAGGCCCTATGGTCGGTTCAGATATTGTGACCTACCACAAGCGACTGGAAAAAGCCGGCCGCTTGATGTGTGAGAAGCTGGCCTTGATTATTTCCACCGGATTAAGAAAGGCGGAAGGCAAAGTATGGCATGGCCATCCCGTGTGGTTTTTGGATGGAAATCCGATTGTCGGCTACAGTAAGCAGAAGCCAGGAATTCGTCTGATGTTTTGGAGTGGTGCGGACTTCGGGGAGCCCGGATTGAATGTGGTGGGGGGCAAATTCAAAGATGCCTCTATCTTCTACAATGACGCAGCCGACATAACTGTCAAAGATGTTAAGCGCTGGCTGAAGAAGGCGAAAACGATTCAGTGGGATTATAAAAACATTGTAAAGCGCAAAGGAAAGCTGGAGCGGCTTTAATAATTAACCGCTGAGGCGCCGAGGGAGCAAAGATTAGTTTGCACGAAGTGTGTCGTTTACTCCCATGTTCGCTTGTAGTGCTTCCCACGTCGAAACTGCAATCACCGGCTGTATTTCGAACTGCACCTTCCCTATTTCCTCGAGCACATACTCCATGCGCTCCTTGGATACCGGGTGCGTGCTGAGCCATTCGAAGGCCTCCTCGCTTTCGCCATTTCCTGTGAGGTACAAGAAATCTGCAAAAGGATGCGGATCGATGCGCGCGTTGGTGAGGTAGGTTACGGCCGTCAGGTCAGCCTCACGTTCCATGTCACGGTCGAAGGCCTTGGATGAAAGCACACCCACCACCTCGCCTATTTGACCGCCATCGCTGCCGCCGGTGGTCATGTTGACCAACACGCCCGTTCCAATTTCCCTCACAAGTTTATTCATCACGTGGCGCAGCTCGATGTGCGCGATCTCATGCGCCAACACACCGCACAGTTGCTCCGGACTTTTACAGTCTTCAATCAATGCAGAGTTCACCACCAAATGTCCGCCGGGCATCGCAAAAGCGTTCACCACATCGGCGCGAAACACGTGCACCTTGATGCGTTCGCGTGGAATAGCATTAGCCTCACACAGGCGGTTTACCAGTGAATCCATCACCAACACGGTAGTCGAATCCGTAATCTGTTCGCCCTCATCACCGAGGTGCTCCCAGAAGAGATCGCCCAATTTTTCTTCGGTATCGCGGGTATGCTTATCAATGTTGAACATCCCCACCCAGTCGATGCTGCGCAGCCAAAAGAACAGCGCCACAAAGCCACCGAGTATAATAATCGCCCAAAACGAGTTTGATTTCATCGTGATTCCTTTACCAATAGGTCCGTAATATCTCCCAGAATCCACCAGCGTATGTGACGCCCTTTGCGCACCTGAATGACAGTATACAAGGTAGATATAAATTCAAATATGTTGAAGAGTCCGACGGTGACCACATAAGCTACGTAGTCATTACTCAACGTGGCATCGGTGAAGATAATCGATACCGTCCACCAAAACCCGTAACTATTGAGAAAGAAAACGGACAGTTGGGAGAGCAGCGCCTGCGTGCAATGCCAGCGAACGAAATAGGTCGAACGGCGATTCATCATGAAAAAAAGCAGCGTGGCAATGAGATTGACAATCGGCAGCGGCACTCCAGCCAGCAATGACAGTAGCGACATCAAATAGCTGTTGGAAGCCTTCGCTGCTTCGTGATCCAATGGTGCATTCATACCTGTGGAAGATGTTGCGAGGTGAATTCGAGTCAATAATAAGGGAAAAAGGGCGAAGGGCGAAGGGCGAAGGGCCCCTCGACTTCGCTCGGGGACCGGGTAGCTCGCGAAAATGAATGGCCTCGGCTACGCTCGGCCAAGGCAACTGAATGAGAATGAATTGAGCGCGATTATTGGGCGTTGAGCAACCCGACTTGCAATGGACTGTTCGAAAAAATTCAAAAGCGGCATCGTGCCCAATACCAACTCTTGGTATTTTTGAGTAAACTATTGGCAATGGCAAAGAATACATCCATTTTATTGGGCGATTATTTCGATGACTTCATTAACAAGCAACTAAAGGACGGTCGATATTCATCTGCAAGCGAAGTTATCAGAGCCGCATTACGCGTATTTGAGCAGGAGGAATCGAAAAAAACAGCGCTCATCAACGAGTTGAAAAAAGGGGAGAAATCCGGTTTTATAAATGACTTTGATAGTCAAAAATTCCTGCGTGATTTGCACAAAAAGCATATGAAGAAATGAATTTCAAGATTAGCAAAGCAGCTGCAAAAGACCTTGAAAGTATTTGGCTTTACACCCTGGAATTCTGGTCAGCAGAGAAAGCCGACAGGTATATTCAACTCATCATTGATGAAATCAATTTCCTGTGCGAACATCCACATTCAGGCTCAGATTTCACCCATATCAGAAAGGGATACTTTCGTTCGAAAGTGAAGTCGCACTTCATATTCTACCGTGTGAATGAAGTAAAAAGTCAATTGGAAGTAATTAGGATTCTTCATCAACAAATGGACATCGAAAATAGGTTGAACGAATAAGGAGTAACTGCTTTGGTCGAGCGGTGTGCAGCGGAGCCACCAACGAAAAAGGCCGACTCTTCGTCGGCCTTTTCTCATTCTATTTCGTTGAACGATTATCCTTGAACAAACGGAATCTTCGTCACCATGCCTTTGATGGCCTTGCCGCGGATGTTCACGAGAATCTCCGAGCCGGGCTTACTTTGCGCGGTGGGCACATAGGCCATGCCGATAGGCTTGCCGAGCGTTGGACTCTGTGTACCGCTGGTCACCACGCCGATGACGTTCATGTCGGCATCGACGACTTCATACCCGTGACGTGGAATACCACGGTCGAGCAATTCAAAGCCCACGAGTTTGCGCGCGGTGCCTTGCTCTTTCTGTGATTTGAAAAGCTCACTATCGATGAAGTCTTTGGTGAACTTCGTGATCCATCCCAGTCCTGCTTCCATGGGTGATGTTGTATCGTCGATGTCGTTGCCGTACAAGCAGAAGCCCATCTCTAGACGCAGGGTATCTCGCGCTCCTAAGCCAATCGGCTTGATGTCGAACTCCGCTCCGGCTTCCATCACAGCATTCCACATTTTTTCGGCCACAGCATTTGGGAAGTAAATCTCGCAGCCTCCGGCACCCGTGTAACCCGTTGTCGATACGATGATGTTATCACATCCCGCAAACGTTCCGCGTTGCACCGTATAATATTCCATGCCGATGAGCGGCATGTCGGTAAGCTTTTGCATGGCCTCCAGTGCCTTTGGTCCTTGAACCGCCAGCAAGGACGTTTCTTCGCTGTGGTTCTCGAGCTTCGCTCCGAATGAATTGTGGCTGGTAATCCACGCCCAATCCTTATCGATGTTGGATGCATTCACCACGAGCATATACAACTCTTCGCTGAAGCGATACACCAGCAAATCATCCACAATACCGCCCTTACCATTGGGCATGCAGGAATACTGCACTTTACCGTCGAACAACTTCGACGCATCATTGGTGGTGATGCGCTGAATCAAAGGCAATGCCCCCGGACCGCTCACCCAAAACTCCCCCATGTGACTCACATCAAACACACCAACGGCATTGCGCACGCAGTGGTGTTCTTCGAGCAAGCCGCTGTATTGCACAGGCATATTATAACCGGCAAAGGGCACCATCTTGGCGCCCAGACGCTCATGCACGTGTGTGAGAGCGGTGTTTTTGAGAGTGGTAGTCATTTCCATGGGGCGAAGATAGTGAAGTGGTGAAGCGGTGAGAGAGTGAAATGGTGAAATGGTGTGCTTACCATTTCACCATTTCACCATTTCACTTTTTACTAATCTCAATGTCCGCATTCACCTGCATCTCATCACTCGCCACCGCTGAAGGGAAGTCTTTACCTACGCCAAAGTCAGTGCGCTTGATAGTGCCGGTTACTTTGAAACCTGCTACATCAATTCCCTGCTTGGTTTGGATGGTCGCATTATGGCGAGCTTTCAATTCCACTTGCTTGGTTACACCGTGCATTGTAAGGTCACCCGTTACCACGTAATCCTTCTCCCCTACTTTCTTCATCGAGCTGCTCTTGAACGTGATGGTTGGAAACTGCGCTGCATCAAGGAAGTCGGGTGTCTGCAAGTGACCATCACGGCCTTCTGAACCGGTATAAATGCTGTTGGCTTGAGCCGTCAATTCGATTTTCGCGTCAGAGAAGTCAGCTGCAGATGCTGTAAGCGTTGCCTCTACTTTCTTGAACTCGCCCTGCAATTCGGCAATGCCCTGGTGATTAAGGGTAAAACCCAAACGTGAGTGTGAACTGTCAATACCCCAGTTGCTAACTTCAACTGCGGTGAACGAAAACATGGCCAATACCGCGGCCCCTAGAACTACTTTTTTCATAAATGGAATTGTGTTGTGTTTAATGCCGCAAAGGTGTTTTTGCGGGTGCAGTGAAAACATTGATGCAGGTTAAGAGTTCAACTTATTGAGTTGAAGGTTGAAGGTTGAAAGTTGAAGGTTGGCGCTCCCTGCAATCCTAAAATCTTTGTTCTATCTGCGCAATTGCGGTTAAAATTGATGGTTGAAGTTTGAAGGTTGGCGCAACAGAACTTTCAACCTGCAACCTGCAACTTTCAACTTGCAACCTGTTCACTGAATAAACTCCAACCGTTCTACCTCCACCTTCGTCTTGAACACACCAATCGCCACGATAGCCTGACCTTTGTCGAGCTCCATGACCGTTCCGGTTTGCTTGGTATTGGCAAGTCTGACCAAAGAACCCACCTTGATGGAACCTGTGCGGCGTTCCTTGGTCTGGTGTTCCTCCTTCTCTTTTTGAATCTTCTTTTGGATGCTCTTCTGCTTGCGATCCTCCTCAATCTTAGTCTTCTCCATGGCGATGTATTTCTTCACATCCTCCATCAACTCCTTGTTCTTAGAGCGTAATTGATACGCATCGATGAACTGCATCAACTTGCGACCATGATTCAAAAACTTATTGTTCTTCTCGATGGTATCTTGCTGACGTTGCAAGCGATCTTCCATCTTTTCGCGCTTCTTTTCATACTCCACAATGGCACTGCTTGCTAGTTCTCCCGCCGATTGCGCGCTCTGGGTCAACTCCTGATAGCGCGTCTTCTCCTCTTGCAGCGAAGCCAGCATCTCATCCATCTGAACTTTCTGCTTGCTCATTTTCTTTTTAGCAGCAGCAATCAATTCCTTAGGAATACCATTGATTTCGGCAACTTCAAACGTGAATGAACTACCCGGTTGTCCAACCGACAACTGATACGTAGGCTCAAGTGTTTGCGTATTGAACAGCATGCATCCATTGCTGGCATGCTTCATTTGCGCTGCTTTGATTTTGATGTTGCTGTAATGCGTGGTAATTACACCGTATGACTTGCGACCATAGAGCTCTTCAAAAAACACTTCGGCGAGTGCTCCACCCAAATCCGGATCGGAACCCGTTCCAAATTCATCCAACAAGACCAATGACCGACGATTAGCAACATCCAAAAACAACTTCATACGCTTCAACCGATAGCTATAGGTTGAAAGCTGATTCTCGATGCTCTGATTGTCGCCAATGTCCGTGAGCACAGCGTGGAAGAAAGACATCCTGCTTCCGTGTGCAACAGGCACGAGCAGACCACTCTGCAACATCACCTGCAAGAGGCCAACCGTTTTCAAGGTTATACTCTTACCACCGGCATTCGGACCACTGATCACCAACATGCGACTATCACGATCCATGCGCAATGATTGCGGGAAAGTCTTCTTTTGGTTACGACGATTACTCAGCAGTAACAGCGGATGATACGCCTTCCTCAAATCAATCACCGGCTCATCCTCTATCTCCGGCAAAATCGCATCAAGATCCAGAGCAAGTCTGGTTTTCGCTTGAATAAAATCAAACTCCGTCAAACACCTCTGATAGTTGCGAATCAACGGCAGTTCATGCCGAATGCTGTTGGTCAACTCTTTCAGAATGCGACGTATTTCATTGCGCTCATCATCCATCAACGACTCGAGTTCGAAATTGAGCTGAATATTTACTTCCGGTTCGATATAGGTCAGTGCGCCGGTTTTACTGCTGCTAATGACAAGACCCGGAATCTTGCGCTTGTGCGTGCTATACACGGCAAGCACTTTCCGTTCATTCAAATACGCCTCACCTGTATCGCCAAGAAATCCTTTCGAAGCATACTCACGCATCACCTTTGCGAAATTCTTGGCGATGTTGCGGCGTACGATCACGATGCCGTCGCGAATCGATTTTAACTCAGGCGATGCATCATCACGCACCTTCCATTTTGCATCAAATACTTTTTGGATTAACTGCATCATGTATTCACTGTGCTCTATTTCATGCACAAGTTCATACAATGTGGTATAGACTTCCTCCATGCCTTCAAAGGCTTTGAGGATGTCATTCACAATCACATTCGATTTATAAATCCGGAAAAAACTCTCCTCGCTCAGCACGCTATCGCGCAATTGCAGGAGTCGAATTTCTCCGTCCAATTCTTCAAAATCAAGGGCGGGAAATGCAACGTTATTGCGGCGTATTTCCGCAAATTCATGTACACGCTGCAATTCAACCCGCAAACGACGATGATCACGCAGTGGCTGAAGATCCACCATACGCAAGCGCGCCGTTGGTTGGGCGCAATAGTCATGCAGCATCAACCGAATGAGATCGAATTCTAAATCCTTTACCGCCTGTTGATCAAAATGCATCATGCCTGCTCGTGCGAAGCGGTGAATGTCTTCGCAGTATGTGCAACAACCGAAGAATCTGACTTGTTCACGTACTTGTTGACGCCGACTATGACGCGCTTGCCTGAAGCCAGCGCCTGTTGAGCCGCAAATTGATGCTCAGCCACATCCTTCGTCCATTGCTTATCGAAGGCTGCTTTGCCGGCACCTCCACGAATGGCATCCCATTGCTGAAACAGCGACCAACCGGCACGCAGGACTTTCCCGGTGAACTGCTCGATGTAATGAGATCCATTGGCAGCCGAACGATACGACTCGAAATAACTTTCTTCAGTCAGCAGCTGTTGTATGTTACGCGACCAGCGCAAGGCAGCAGCATCATCCAACGTTGTATTTGCATTGTATGGCTCGACCTTCACGCTATTTACTCCACCGATTAAAGCACTCATGGCTTGCGTGGTTGCTCTGAGTAAATTGTTGTGTGCGTCTTTTGCTGTTTGATAATAACGCGAAGTGCTCGCGGCGATGTGTGTATGGATAGAACACCCGAACTCCGGTGTGTATTGCTCGATGATTGACTTCCATGCCCAGCGAAACGCGCGGTATTTCGCTATTTCGGCAAAATAGGAACTGCCCGTAGCGAAATTGAACTGAATCATGGCAGCAGCTTCATCTACTGTGAGGCCGGCATCCATTGCGCGCACGAGAAAGGCATGTCCTTCCGTCAACGCGAAGGCTATTTCCTGAATGGGATTGGCGCCTGCTTCATGAATAGCAACGGCATCAACGGCGAACCCGCGAAACAAAACAAAATGATCTTTCAGAAAATGGACGCTGTCTGCAAAGTCATCATCGGTGAGGGAATTAAAATCCGTATAAAACGCTCCTCTCAATTCCTTGCTATGCAATTCGCGTGAATCACACAGTTGCTTGAGCCATTGCGCCGACCCTTTTAAATTGGTCACGCCATCGATGTGTAGTGAGATATACTGCACGTACACATCTTTGAGCATCAACTCCAGTTCCGCCGCGGATGTTGGCGCTGAGCTAAAGCACACCGCATTGCAACCACCCATTAACGCTTCAAGCGCCAACTTGTTCATTGCCGCCGGTGACGAACCTTGAATGCCTTGCATCATTTCCCACGTTGGCAAGCCCTCTATGGCATAACTCTCCGCTGAAGAAAACGCATAAGGCTCCATGACCACGTCTTCAGAAACTTGCCAGGTGAGGGAATTCTGCGCACGATCCCCCAGTTCCTTGGTCAGCAATTGCTGCCATTGTTCAATACTAGACTTATCGAACTCTTCAAAATTCAATGTGCTCATGGGTGCAAACTAGGGCTTGTAATAGTTCATCGCTTCAGGCATGAAGGCTTGCAAATCTGCAATGCGCGTTTCATCGCTTGGATGCGTGCTTAGTAACTGCGGCGGAGCTTGACCTCCCATCTCGCTCATGCGCTGCCAAAAAGCAATGGATGATTGTGGGTCGTATCCGGCCATCGCCATGAAAACAAGGCCGAGTTTATCCGCCTCCGACTCATGATTGCGGCTATAGGCCAATATGCCCAGAGTAGAACCCAATCCGTAAGATTGTAAAAACACATTCTGCGTTTCCGCGCGTTGTTCGGAAAGGGCAACACTGAGTGCGAGTCCACCCAATTGCACCGCCAATCCCTGACTCATCCGTTCATTTCCGTGGCGAGCCACAGCGTGTGCAATCTCGTGTCCCATGACAACGGCCAGACTTTTTTCATCCCGAGTGACGGGCAAAATTCCGGTATAGACCACAACTTTTCCTCCGGGCATGCACCAGGCATTCACCGTGTTTTCATTCACCACGTTGAATTCCCAATCGAAGCCTTCAATGCGCTTGGATTGACCGTTATCGGCCAGATACTTGGTCACGGCTTCTTTGATGCGATTGCCAATACGTCGCACTAAAATCACATCCTTGTGCGTATCGGGCAAAACCTGACTGGTGTCCAAAAATTCATCATACGCCTGAAAAGACATGCCAATCATTTCGCGCTCACTAATGAGACGTAACTGCTTACGCCCGCTGATGGGTACCGTATCACAGGCGTTGAACACCAACACCACGACCAATACGATGCTACAAAAAACTATATTCTTTTTCATTAATTCTTTTTAATAATTACAGCGCACCGAAGTGCGCTGCTATACTTTCTTCTCGCTTAAACAACACGCAAATGAATACTTGCTACACAACGCGTCTTTCATATTGCTATCCGCAGCGCACCGCAGTGCGCTGCTACACCTTCCTCTCGCAAAATTCATCCTTCGCCCTTCGTCCCTCGCCCTTCGCTACTGTATCTCCGCCGTCAACCCCCTTTCCAACAGCGCCGTGCACATCGGCTCCAACTTCTCGTATGCACCTTGCTTCACTGCGCACTTGCCTTTAAAGTGAACAATAATGGTACATTGCTCGGCTTGTAAAAGCTCATGACCGCAGACTTCAATGAGCGCTTCAATCACAAAATCAAAACTGTGCACATCGTCATTGAATAGAATCAACTTGCGGCCATCAGCCACATCGGTTTCTTCCAATAGTACTTCCTCAAGTTCGGTGAATGTTGACATATGCATACGGTAGTGTACAAAAATACACGCCCACATCCATTCACACCTCGGCTGTGGGGGCGAATTTCCATTACATTTGAACAGCTAATCACACTATGAAACACCTCCTGTTTTTTGCCCTTTTTATCCCGGTGATATTGTCGGCTCAAGTCGAAAATCAAACACCCTGGGAAGATAAATTCAAGCAACTTGGCCCTGAGCTGGCTACGCCCAACGAGCAGCGGACCGCAAGTGGAGCGCCCGGCAATGCCTACTGGCAGCAGCGTGCCGATCACAACATGAACATCACCATCGATGATGCTACGCAAACGCTTTACGGGGAAGAAATCATCACCTATTTCAATAATTCGCCTGATGTGCTTTACTACATCTGGCTTCAACTGGATCAAAATGCTTTCGCCAAAAACAGTGATAGCTATGCCGTTGAACAAATGAAGATCGAAGAAAGTGTGAGCTACAATGATTTGATTGACCTCAATCCCTGGTATGACGGCGGCTTCAAGCTTGATTACGTGCAAGACATGTTCGGCAAAGGGTTGAAATACACCGTCAACAAAACCATGATGCGCATCGATTTGCCCGCACCCATCAAACCCAACGGCACATTTTCGTTCAAGATCAAATGGTGGTACAACATCAACGACCGCATTCGCCTGGGAGGAAGAAGCGGTTATGAATATTTCGAAGAAGACGAAAACTACCTCTACACGATGGCGCAGTTCTTCCCGCGAATGGTAGTCTATTGCGACAACCAAGGCTGGCAACATAAGCAGTTTCTGGGCATGGGTGAATTCACCCTCAACTTTGGCAACTACGATGTGAAAATCACCGTTCCTGCTGACCACGTTGTTGCCGCTACCGGTGTACTGCAAAACCCAAAAGATGTGCTGAATTCAGAGGAGTTGAAGCGTTTCCTTCAGGCGAAAACCAGCACTGAGCCTGTTGTCATTGTCACACAAGAAGAGGCAGAGAAAAAAGAAAAGTCAAAAGAGAAAACGAAAACGAAAACATGGCATTTCAAGGCTGAGAATGTTCGTGATTTTGCCTTCGCTACATCGCGCAAATTCATCTGGGATGCCCAGGCTGTAGACCTTGGCACCAACAAGCCGTTGGCGATGTCGTACTATCCCAAAGAAGGCAATCCACTTTGGGGACAATTCAGCACACGCGTGGTCGCCCACACCCTGCGCAGTTACAGCAACCACACGATCACGTACCCTTACCCTGTCGCTATTTCCGTGCACACCAAGTGGATGGGAATGGAATACCCCATGATTTGCTTCAACGGCGGCCGTCCCGAAAAAGACGGCACCTATGATCAGGGCACGCGTGACGGAATGATTTCCGTAATCATTCATGAAGTGGGTCACAATTTCTTCCCGATGATCATCAACAGCGATGAGCGTCAGTGGACCTGGATGGATGAAGGCCTCAACACCTTCGTGCAGTATCTCGCAGAAAAGGAATACGACCGCAATTATCCCACCCGTCGCGGACCTGCGCGCAACATCGTTGACTATATGCGCGGCGACAAGAGTAAAATGAGTCCGATTATGACCAATAGCGAAAGCATTTACGCCTTTGGAAATAACGCCTACGGAAAACCGGCCACTGCCCTCAATATCCTTCGCGAAACGGTCATGGGCCGCGAGCTTTTCGACTATGCGTTCAAGGAATATTGTCGCCGCTGGGCCTTCCGTCACCCCACTCCCGATGATTTCTTCCGCACCATGGAAGACGCCAGTGCCGTTGACCTCGACTGGTTCTGGCGCGGTTGGTTTTATGGCACTGACCATTGCGACATGAATCTGAAGGACGTCAAAATCTTCCGCCTCAATACGCACAACCCGGAGATTGAGAAAGCCCTTGAGCGAGAAAAGAAAGATGATCAGCCGGCCGATATTTCCTTACAACGTGACATCGCCGAGAAACTGCCGCTTGAAGTGGATCAGGATCCTGATATGCGCGATTTCTACACCACCTATGACCCTTACAAAGTGACGGCGCTCGACCGGGTAGAATATGACGAGTACATCAACAAACTCAATGACAAGGAAAGGGAGTTGCTTTCGAAAAAGATGCTCTACTATCAGGTGACCGTAGAAAACAAGGGTGGTCTGATAATGCCGCTGATTTTTGATTTGGAATTCGTTGACGGAAACACCCGTCGCGTGCATATTCCTGCTGAAATCTGGAAGCGCAGTGAAAAAGAAGTCACCAAGGTTTTTGCGTGTGAAAAGGAAGTCAAATCCATTCTGCTCGACCCACAACTCGAAACTGCGGATGTAGATTTATCCAATAACGCTTGGCCGATGCGTGTGGTCCCGACCCGCTTTGAACTCTTCAAGGAAAGCCAGGGCCGTTCGCGCGAAAACCAAATGCAGCGAGCCAAACGAGAAGCGGAGCTACCCAAGAAATAAGCTTACACCACCAATAGCACCAGTGCCAATAAGCTCAGCACAACGCCGAGCCAATTGTAGCGGGTGAGGCGTTCTTTGAATAAGAGAACGGCAACTAGCGCTGAAACGAGCACTACGCCAAGATTATTGATGGGTAATAAAGCCGACTTCTGCATAATGCCACTGTCGTAAGCAAGCACCAGAAAGATGATCGAACCGTAGTTGATGGCGCCCAGCACAAGCCCGCCAATGATATCACGACTTGTCAGTTCAACGGTGCCTTTACTCAACCCATAACCCAAGTAGCCCACTCCGCACAAACCGGCCATACCAAACGACAAGCATGAGTAGAGTTTAAGCTCATGTTCATTTTGAGGAAAAGAGGAGAAATAAGCGATTCCGAAATCGACTCCGGTGCTTCCCAACAAAATGAGTGCGGGTAGGGCAAATGAGCGGATGTTCAAGCGCCTTCCATCCGATTTCAAGGAGGAGAAATAGACACCGGCCATAGCGACCAGAATAGCAACACCTTTGGTCAAGGTCAGCCTTTCGTTTGGATCAACCCAAACAAATAAGAGCACCGCCAGCGCGAGCGACATTTTGGATGCGATGGTAGTTACTGAAACACCAATGACACGCGCTGTGGTTCCCGTCAAATTGAAGACGAGTATGAACAATACACCCAGGCTAATTCCTCCCCAAAACCATCTTGGAAATTCCATGGCATTGGCCAGTGCAAGCGACATATCCGGCACGACTAATACTCCAATAGTAAACGCGACAAAATAATTGACCACAATAGCCGGCAGTGTCTGCACCCCATAGCGGTCAAAGAGTTTAAACAGAAAGAAAATTGCTGCATTCGCCAGAATGCTCAAGAATAAAAACACCATGCGGCAATGATAGCCATCAATTATGATGAATGACGATAGAAACGCGCCACATCATCACCAAGGATCTGCTCATGATGGGAAGTCTCTTTCATTTTCGGCGCAGACAAACCAGCACCCCATTTGGTCGCTCCGGTAATGACGATAGCCTCATCCCATAATCCGGCTGCTAGAAATGAATTCAGCAATTGAGCGCCTCCTTCAACCAATACCGACAAAACCCGCTCATGATGGAGTTTTGCTAACACTTCCGTTAAATCGTGAACGTCGTGACACTTGATAAACATGGTCTTTGAATCTGTTTGATCCAGTTGATTATTCAAAACCAGCGTCGGCACTTCGCCGTCCAATACCCAAGTGTCATCCGGAAATTCAGGTTCAGTTGAAAGAACAATACGCATAGGGCTTTTGCCCACTACTTCCCGAACCGTCAATTGCGGATTATCATTGATTATCGTATTACGACCGACCATGACGGCGGCTTCATAGGCACGCAGTTGATGAACAAAAGTTTTTGTCTGTGGCCCCGAAATCCAGCGCACTCCCTTTTCCCCGGCGTTACGTTCGATATCAAGATATCCATCCATTGTTTGGGCCCATTTGAGCACAATGTAAGGTCGCCCTTTTTCGTGATAACATAAGAAACGTCGATTCATTTCGCGGCAGGCCTCCTCTTCAATGCCCTCGATAACTTCAATGCCTGCCGCCCGCAATCGAGCAGTTCCTCTTCCATTAACAGACTCAAACGGGTCACGGCTTCCAATGATGACGCGCGGGATGCCCATACGAATGATCAAATCCGCACAGGGAGGTGTTTTTCCAAAATGGGAACAAGGTTCCAGAGTGACATATAAACTCGCAGATGAAAGCAGTGAGTGATCTTCGACCGCGTTTATCGCATTCACTTCTGCATGGCCCTCGCCAAAATGCGCGTGATAACCCTCTCCAATAACTTTCCCGTCATGGACAACAACGCATCCTACCATGGGATTTGGAGCCACATAACCCTGACCTTTTTGGGCAAGTGCAATCGCCCTCCGCATCATTTTTTTGTCGAAGTCAGTTATTGCACCTTGAATGAGCGGTTGTTTTTTCATGAACAGCCCTGCAAAGTTGGATAAAGCTCAAGGAGAATGAAGCGCCTTAGGAATCTTTTTTTGAAAACCACACAATAAATGCAAGACAGCAAGGTTAATGCATCAAATTACAGCCGATGACCGATTTTACACTTGACGAATTATTGGAGTTTACGCACATGGAAGATCAGATGATTAATGAGATTTTCTCAAAAGATGCTGATGACTACTGCGAACCTTCGAACGACACTGTGAACACACTCCTGGCCTACAGCAAGGCCTTGAGCATCCGAAAGAGCCGATCGATGCAACACATTCGCGTAGTCTTAAACTAGAAAATGAATCTTCAGGATTCACCGTTGAAAGTCCCGCCAACAAGCGGGACTTTCTTTTTTGCATGATTAGCTAACAAAAAAAGAGGCCGTCTTAATGACGGCCTCCACTTTTTCTCGCGATGCCTCAAATCAAAGCATTGGCATTTCCATCTGGTGCTTTTCAATGAGCTTGCGCAGGTTAATCAGCGCATAGCGCATTCTGCCCAAAGCTGTATTGATGCTAATGTCGAGTTGATCGGCAATTTCTTTAAAGCTCATATCATAGTACAGGCGCATCATGACGATTTCTCGCTGCTCCTCGGGCAACTGCTGCAGAAGCTTCTTAGTGTCGCGGCGAACTTCGTCCTTCACACGTGACTCCTCAGAGTTTTTCTCCTCGTTACTGATGTAATCAAACGGATTGTAGTCGTCGCGCTCGCGGGACATTGGCATCTTCTTGATGTTGCGGAAGTAATCGATGCACAGATTGTGAGCAATACGCATCACCCACGCACTGAACTTACCCTCTTCATTGTAGTTACCTTCCTTAAGTGCATGGATAGCACGAACAAACGTGTCCTGGAAGATGTCCTGGGCGGCGGCCCTATCGCGGACATACATCATGATTTTGCCATAAACGCGCGATTTGTAGCGCTTGAGCAATTCATTAAAAGCTGCTTCTTTTCCGTTGTGGTAAGCTTCTACCAACTGTCGGTCTGACATGAGTTGTACACGCATAATTCCTCCTCTTTTTTAGGTTCGTAATACTGAAGAACAAAGAGTAGAATTTTTCTATAGCGTATACTTTTTTTAGTTGGCTCGTGAACGTTAACGCTCACAAATTTTAGTTATTGTGGAATTGAAAAAATATTTCTCCCACAACACAAATATAGTCAATTCATTCAGCTTTTGCACAAGGAGCGAAAAAAAATTATTCGCACCGGCTGAAATCGAAAAGGATTCGAATGGTTTGTCCATCGCGCGGTCCTTCGATATAGGCCTGCAGCTCATTTTCGGATATGAACTCATACCCTATCTTCTTCGGAAAATCATGCGTGGCATTTCGAAACTCCAACTTATCGCCCGATTGTTTTCCCAGCGCAAAGGGAATAGCTTGGTCATTATTGGCCGAAGCAACTTTTGCAGAATAATTCCATACACCGTCGACCTTAGCAATTTCGAGTGATTCGAAGAACGTGGTATCACCCCCTTCAATAACATAGCCACGACCTTTATAGAGGTCCGGGGAAATTTGTTGCCATTCTTCAAACTGCAGAGCATTCTCGGTTTTAAAAATCCATTTCCCAATAAGGCGTTCAAAGTTGAATTCCTTTCCGCTTGTGCGCTGACCGCAACTCAAGAAGAGGCCGGCGATAATCAAACAATACAGAATCTTGAATCGATGCATGGTTGAGCGAAGATATCGCTACCCTTCGATATGTAACTCATGATATTCTCTGTAAGAACGAATTCATTGTTTACATGCAACTCAACCTACCTTTGTAGGGTCATTTACCAATAAGCAGTATTTTGACCACAATGACCCGCAAGATTCTTTTTCTTTTCAGTTTTCTTTTCGCTGCTCAACTATCCTCTCAAATAGTTGTCAATGAGTTCTGTGTGGCCAATTATTCCGACTGGGATCAGGGGGGAGATAATGAAGACTGGCTGGAGCTTTATAACACATCCGGAACAAACGTCAACATTGGTGGTTACTGGCTTAGCAACTCGATTGACAATCCTCAAAAATGGCAGATTCCCACCGGTACTACCATTAATGCCAACAGCCATTTGATCATTCTTCTCTCCGGCACCGGTGACTATGATCCCAATCAATTCGGCTATCTCAACACCAGTTTTCGCGTGACACAAACTAACGGAGAGGACGTCGTCTTTTCCAATGCAAGCGGAACCGTATTAGAGTCCTATGACATGGCCACCATCGGTGCATTTCAAGGAAACCATTCCTATGGCCGCGTAACTGACGGAAGTGCCAATTTTGCCATTTTCACCAATCCTACCCAAAACGCATCGAATGGCGGTGCGAATTACACGGGATACGCCTCCAAGCCTTTAATAAGCGAACAGGCCGGCTATAAGAGTGCGGCCATCAACGTAAGTATCACCGCAGGCGCCGGCGAAACGATTTACTACACGCTGGATGGAACGGAGCCAACGAATGGCTCGACGCCTTACACAGGCCCAATAGCCATCACTACTACCAATTGCCTGCGCGCCATTGCGTATTCTGCTGACGCAGCGATACTGCCAAGTTTTATTGAGACCAATACTTATTTCTTCGGAAACGATAACCATCAAGTCATGGTGGTGCATATTTCAGGCGCTTCCCTCTCCGATGGTGCCTGGTCCGGTAACGAATTCACCCACATCGAGTTTTTTACACCGGGCGGGAATTTTATTACCGAGGCCACCGGTGATAGCAACGAACACGGTAATGACTCAAACGCCTACCCACAACGCGGATTCGATTATGTCACGCGAGATGCCCTAGGTTACGCCAATGAAGTTCAGCATCCCGTATTTTCCTCCAGCGATCGTCAGGGGTATGAGCGCTTAATCTTCAAGGCAGCTGCCAACGACAACTATCCCAGTGCAGGTGGGGCTCATATTCGCGATTCATACGTGCATCGCTTAAGCGAAGTTGGTAATCTTCACCTGGATGAACGTAAGGTTGAATCCTGCATCGTTTACATCAATGGTCAGTACTGGGGTGTTTACGACGTACGTGAAAAAGTTGACGACACGGATTACACCAAATTCTATTACGACCAACCCGATGGTTTCGTGGATTTCATCAAAACATGGGGTGGTACCTGGAATGAATATGGAAGCAATGCCGATTGGAATACGCTGGTAGGGTTTATCACCACCAATAGTATGGCGGACCCTGCGAATTACAATTACGTGCTCACCCAGTACAACCACCTGAGTTTGATCGATTATTTCATTCTCAACGGCTATGTCGTGTGCACTGACTGGCTCAATTGGAATACCGCCTGGTGGCGCGGCCGCAATCCTAATGGCGACGCGCGCAGATGGCGTTACGCCTTGTGGGACAATGACGCCACCTTTGGCCATTACGTCAACTACACAGGAGTTCCCTCCACCGCCCCAACGGCAGATCCCTGTCAAATCGATGGTATGGGTGATGTCGGTGGCCAAGGACACATTCCCGTGCTCAACGCTCTCTTTGACAACGAGGAATTCTTTGCGGACTACATTCAGCGTTATGCAACGCTATCGAATACCATTTTCTCGTGTGATCGCATGATTGAAGTTCTCGACAGCATGATTGCCGTCATCGAACCTGAAATGCCACGACAATGCACCCGCTGGGGAGGTACAGTGGCTGAGTGGCAGAGTAATGTTCAAACCATGAGAGACTTCATATTGGCGCGCTGCAATGATGAGGTTGTCTCCGGTATTGAAGATTGCTATACTGTTGAGGCAGTGAACGTGACCATCGAAATCGACGGTGATGGTCAAATCGAAGTGGAAGGACTTGAACTCACCAATGCCACTACACCCTATACCGGAGTTTACTTCGCGAACCTCCCGCTCGACCTGTTTACGGCTTCTGATGGACTCACTTGCGGCAACTTCGCAGGATGGGAAATCACAGTGGGAACAGGCACTATCGATGATCCTAATTCAGATTCCACTACAGTTTCATTCTCCACCGATATTACGCTTGTAGCTCATTTCGTTGAGCCCACAGGCGGTCCCGTGAGTATTACCTATTCCACTGACCTGCAGGATGCCGGTGTAATCTCGGTCAACGGAAACGCTTTGTCAGCGCTACCTTCAGAGCAGAGCTATCCGCCGGGTACCCCGCTGACTGTTTCTATCACCGAGAATGAGTGGTTTGTTTTTGATCACTGGGAAACAAATGAAAGCGTAATTTCACCCGCAGACGACGTGTTGGAGATTACCCTCTCCCCTTGCATGGAAGACTCCTTGACGGCCATCTTTGAATACATCGAACATTTTACTGTCGACATTCAACCCGGAGAAAGCGGTGGAGGATTCGTACTCTTCAATGGCGATACACTTCCGACATCAGGAATCACGCTCGACTTGGAAGCAGCAAATGTTTACAGTCTGACGGCAGTTCCAAACGACCAATGGTCAACCTTCTCGCATTGGGAACTTGACGGCAATAGCATCACTCCCAATGACCTTTCCGCAACAGTCTTGTTAGAGCTGTTTGAAAATGGATCACTCACTGCGGTTTTCACCATAATCCCTCATCATTCCGTAACTGTTGTGGTTGAACCCGCAGAATCCGGATTGGTAACCTTCGAGGAAGAATATGTTTCCGGCAATAAATACCGTACGTCTAATCAACTGACGGTCGAGCTGCAAGGCGATAAACCCTTGCTGTTTGAGGCTATACCTAATCAGTTCATTGATTTCGGAGAATGGACGACATCGCAAACCGCTGTTGGCGGTATTCCAACCAACGATATGGTAAGATTTACGTTCACTTCTTCTGACACTATTGTTGCGCACTTCAAGCCTCAGCCATTCGCTGTTTATGTGCCCAATAGTTTTAGCCCTAACGGTGATGGTCTTAATGATGTGTTTCAAATTGTCGGAAATGCACTGGATGTTGACCTTTTTGAGTTAACCATTTTCGACCGATGGGGACAACAGGTCTTTTATTCCACAGACCCCAAAGAAGCTTGGCTGGGAGAGTTCAATGATGGCCAATATTATGTGGGAACTTCCTATTATCAATATCGACTGAAAGTGAAGTCAGTCTTCGATGTTGAGGCCAAAGAGCTTACCGGCGCTATTCAAATTATTCGCTGATTTGCGCCGGCTTTTTCAAAGTAGCATGCAATCCCCACGTGCATTGTTGATAAAGTAATGTAAATTCTTGATATACGCCGCCCTCGACTTCTAACTTTGACCATGGGTGTGCGTATCAAAATGGTGTACATTTATTTACGAAACCCCCTAGAATGAACTTATGAGTATGGAAGCAAAATTCTCTCCTCAAGTGAGAGACGTTATTCAGTACAGCCGTGAAGAGGCATTGCGTTTAGGTCACAATTACATTGGGGTTGAGCACCTCTTGCTTGGTCTTATTCGTGAAGGAGAAAGTCTGGCTGTCAAAATGCTGATTAATCTGGACGTTGACCTGAGCCGCTTGCGTAAAATGATTGAAGGCTCAATTAAAAACTCCACAACACTTGCCTCCAACTTCAATGCGCCGGGACAAATCCCCTTGGTGAAACAAGCTGAACGAATTTTAAAAATCACATACCTCGAGGCAAAGGCCTACAAAGCAGCCCTCGTTGGAACCGAACATCTATTACTATCTATCATGAAGGATCTGGACAACGTAGCCACCAAGCAACTGCTTGCACTTGGCGTAGACTATCAGGCCGTGAAAGACGAGCTTGAAAACATCGGTGGCGGAGTTTCGAAAGAAGACTTGCCAAAATCAGAAATGCCCGGTGCATCGGACGAAGACGATGATGACCGCGGTATGTCGGGCAGCATTCAAAAGAAGCCCGGCGACAGCAAAAGCAAAACGCCTGTTCTGGACAATTTTGGTCGTGACCTGACCAAGATGGCAGAGGATGGAAAACTCGACCCAATCGTAGGTCGTGAAAAGGAAATTGAGCGCGTTTCGCAAATCCTTTCTCGTCGTAAGAAAAACAACCCGATTCTCATCGGTGAACCCGGTGTAGGTAAATCGGCTATCGCTGAAGGTCTCGCCCTTCGCATCATTCAGAAGAAAGTATCTCGCGTGCTGTTTGGCAAGCGCATCGTAACGCTTGACATCGCTTCTTTGGTTGCCGGCACTAAGTACCGCGGTCAATTCGAAGAACGTATGAAGGCCGTGATGAATGAATTGGAAAAATCGCCGGATGTGATTTTATTCATTGATGAAATCCACACCATTGTTGGTGCCGGCGGCGCAAGCGGCTCACTTGATGCTAGCAATATGTTCAAGCCTGCCTTGGCGCGCGGCGAAATCCAATGCATCGGCGCAACAACACTCGATGAATATCGTCAGTACATCGAGAAGGACGGCGCGCTCGAACGTCGCTTCCAGAAAGTAGTTGTTGACCCAACAACTATCGATGAATCCATCCAGATTCTGAATAACATCAAAGACAAATACGAAGAGCATCACAGTGTTACCTACACACCGGAAGCAATCGAATCGTGTGTGAAGCTAACCGCTCGCTATATCACCGATCGTCATTTGCCGGACAAAGCAATCGATGCATTGGATGAAGTGGGATCACGGGTGCACCTCAACAACATCAATGTGCCTAAAGAAGTGATCGACATCGAAAAGGCGATTGAAGAAGTGAAGGAAGACAAAAATCGCGTGGTTCGCAGTCAGAAATATGAAGAGGCTGCCAAATTGCGCGACCGTGAAAAACAATTGCAAGAAAAGCTAGAGGCTGCCAAGAAAAAGTGGGAAGAAGATACCAAGACACATCGTGTAACGGTAACCGAAACCCATGTAGAGGAAGTAGTAGCCATGATGACCGGTATTCCGGTGACACGTGTAGCTGAAAAAGAAAGCGGCCGTTTGGCTAAGATGGATAAAGAGCTGGAAGGAACTGTCATTGGACAAGATGATGCGATCAAGAAAGTCGTGAAGGCTATCAAGCGCAATCGTGCAGGATTGAAAGATCCGAACCGCCCTATTGGTTCATTCATTTTCCTCGGGCCTACCGGTGTAGGTAAAACACAATTGGCAAAAGAACTGGCCAAATATCTCTTCGACACAGAAGATGCGCTTATCCGCATCGATATGAGCGAATACATGGAAAAATTTGCCGTATCACGCTTAATTGGAGCGCCTCCCGGATATATCGGTTACGAAGAAGGCGGACAGCTGACGGAGAAAGTTCGTCGTCGCCCCTACTCTATCGTATTGCTTGATGAAATTGAAAAGGCCCATCCTGATGTATTCAACCTGATGCTTCAGTGTCTTGATGACGGTCAAATGACCGATAGCCTGGGTCGCAAAATCGACTTCAAGAATACCATTATCATCATGACCAGTAACATCGGTGCACGTCAATTGCAGGACTTCGGCACAGGCGTCGGATTTGGCACTGCGGCGAAAGCGGCACAAGAAGAACAGGAGAAAAAAGGTGTGATTGAAAACGCCCTCAAGAAAGCGTTCGCTCCTGAATTCATCAACCGTATTGACGACCTCATCATCTTCAATGCACTGAAGAAAGAAGACATCCACCAGATCATCGATATTGAGTTGAACAAACTCTTCCACCGCGTGACTTCGCTGGGTTACACCATCAAGCTTACCGATGTGGCAAAAGACTATATCGCTGATAAGGGCTATGATGAGAAATTCGGTGCACGTCCATTACGTCGTGCTATTCAGAAATACCTTGAAGATCCCATCGCCGAGGAAATCATTACTGCTCATCTGAAGTCCGGCGATACACTGCTGGTCGATTATGATAGCAAAGCCGATCGCATGACCATGAAAGTTGAGAAAGCGAAAGGCACTAAAGAGAGTAAGGCGAAAGGAAGCCAGGAAGCTTCGTCTGAGGGGTAGGATTGTAGGATTGTAGGATTATAGAAATATAGGGGAACTTCGGTTCCCCTTTTTCTTATCTAATCAGGCTCGCATTAAAGTTCTGGGCTGTGCCTCTCTAGCATCCTCTCTTCTTGCAGAAAATCAAAAAAATTCAAGAAAGAGAAGGAGAAACAGAATGAGAATGAGGGCTCAACAATCCTACAATCCTACAATCCTACAATCCTACAATCCTACAATCCTACAATCCTGCAATCCTGCAATCCTACAATCCTCATCACACATTAAATCGGAAGTGCATCACATCACCATCCGACACCACATATTCTTTTCCTTCAACACCAAGCTTTCCGGCTTCCTTCACAGCAGCTTCGGTTTTGTAATGGATGTAATCGTTGTATTTGATGACTTCGGCTCGGATAAAGCCCTTTTCAAAATCCGTGTGAATAACACCGGCAGCTTTAGGTGCGGTATCTCCCTTGTGAATGGTCCAAGCGCGGACTTCTTTTACACCTGCCGTGAAATAGGTTTGAAGATTCAACAACTTATAGGCAGCACGAATCAGCTTGGCAACACCGGGCTCTTCTAGTCCAAGATCACTGAGGAAGATTTGACGTTCTTCAAACGTTTCCAATTCAGCAATGTCCGCTTCAATAGCAGCACCCAGGACAATGATCTCAGCGTTCTCATCTTTTACCGCAACGCGCACACTCTCAACGTGTGCATTTCCCTTAACCACCGAAGATTCCTCTACGTTGCATACATACAACACGGGCTTACTGGTCAGTAGTTGTAAATCGACGAGCAACTTTGCTTCTTCATCATTGGCAGGTGTTACCGTGCGCGCACTCTTTCCTTGCTCGAGCGCTTCTTTAATGCGCGTCATATAGTCGAAATCGCGCTTGGCATCTTTATCGCCACTCTTGGCGGCACGCATCACTTTGGCTATGCGACCTTCGATGGACTCCAGATCCTTTAACTGAAGTTCTATGTCGATAATCTCTTTATCGCGAACGGGATTCACGCTGCCATCAACGTGCACCACATTTCCGTCTTCAAAACAACGCAACACGTGAATGATGGCATCGGTCTCGCGAATGTTGGCCAGGAACTTATTGCCAAGACCTTCGCCTTTGCTTGCTCCTTTTACCAATCCTGCGATATCCACAATCTCAATCGTTGTAGGCACAATGCGCTCGGGATTGACTATTTCTGCAAGTTTCGTCAAGCGCTCATCAGGTACCGTGATGGTTCCCACATTCGGTTCAATGGTGCAGAACGGAAAATTAGCCGCCTGCGCTTTAGCGTTCGACAAGCAGTTAAACAAAGTTGACTTGCCCACATTAGGCAGACCTACGATACCACATTTCAATGACATAACAGTGTGTTTTTGCGGCCGCGAAAATACGACATCCCACTTTTTCACATTCAGTCAACACGAAACAAAGGAGGCGCAGGCCGGCAATACTTTCGCGGCATAATCCCAACAGTTATGTCTATCCAAGAACTCGAATCAACCGCATCTCAAGTGAGACGCGACATTGTGCGCATGGTTCATGCGGTAAACAGCGGACATCCCGGTGGCTCTCTGGGCTGCACAGACTACTTCGTTGCGCTGTATTTCGAGGCACTTCGTCATAAACCGCAAAGTTGGTCGATGGATGGCATTGGGGAAGACCTATTCTTCCTGAGCAATGGCCACATTTCACCTGTTTGGTATAGTGTTCTGGCGCGCTCCGGATATTTTCCCGTAAACGAACTCAGCACATTTCGCAAACTGAACTCGCGCCTTCAGGGACACCCTACAACCCACGAAGGATTGCCTGGAGTGCGCATGGCTAGCGGTTCGTTGGGACAAGGGTTGTCAGCAGCCATTGGCGCAGCTCAGGCCAAAAAGCTCAATGGAGATAATCATTTGGTCTACTCGCTTCACGGCGATGGTGAATTACAAGAAGGACAAATCTGGGAAGCGGCCATGTATGCGGCTCATCATCGCGTAGATAATTTGATCTCTACCATAGATGTCAACGGCCAGCAGATTGATGGTCCAACCGAAAAAGTCATGAGCCTGGGTAACCTGCGCAGTAAATGGGAAGCATTCGGATGGATTGTATTAGAGATGAATGGTAACGCCATGTCTTCGCTACTGGATACATTTAAAGAAGCACAGAAACAATCAGGTCAAGGTAAGCCCGTGATGATTCTCATGACTACGGCCATGGGCAAAGGAGTTGACTTCATGGAAGGAACGCATAAATGGCATGGCGTAGCTCCAAACGATAGCGAGCTCGCCAATGCATTATCACAATTGACTGAAACAATTGGTGACTATTAAAAACACTTAAACTCTTAAAAGGACATGCTCGATTTTACGATACAAGGTTCCAACGATACCCGCAGCGGTTTTGGAGAAGGACTGCTTGAAGCAGGGAAAAACAATCCGAAAGTAGTAGGCTTGTGTGCCGATTTAATTGGCTCATTGAAGATGGATGCCTTTCAAAAAGCATATCCTGAACGCTTCTTTCAAGTTGGAATCGCAGAGGCGAACATGATGGGTGTTGCCGCAGGTATGACCATCGGTGGCTATATCCCTTTCACGGGAACGTTTGCCAACTTCTCGACGGGAAGGGTGTATGATCAAATTCGTCAGAGCATTGCTTACAGCGATAAAAATGTAAAGATCTGTGCTTCACACGCCGGGCTCACGCTTGGTGAGGATGGCGCCACGCACCAGATTTTGGAAGACCTCGGCATGATGTCGATGCTTCCAAACATGACGGTAATTAATCCGTGTGACTTCAATCAAACGAAAGCAGCAACGCTCGCCATAGCAGAACATCATGGTCCTGTCTATCTGCGCTTTGGCAGACCGAAAGTTCCCATCTTTTCACCTGCAGGAGAAAAGTTCGTTATTGGTAAAGCATGGCATATGCACAGCGGAAACCATGTGAGCATCTTCGCCACAGGCCATCTTGTATGGAAAGCGGTTGAAGCTACCAAAGCGCTGGAAAGCGAGGGCATCACTGTTGATCTCATCAACTTGCACACCATCAAACCGCTCGATGTACAAGCTATCGTAGATTCTGCTCGAAAAACAGGCGCTGTTGTTACCGCAGAAGAACACCAAATCAATGGTGGTATGGGTAGTCTTGTTGCACAGGCACTCGCCATGCACTGCCCTACTCCAATTGAATTTGTTGGCGTCAACGATTCCTTTGGCGAGAGCGGAACTCCCGATCAATTGATGAAAAAGTACGGCCTCGAATCAGAAAACATAATAGCAGCGGTAAAGAAAGTGCTGCAACGCAAAAGCGCTTAATCACGAGAAAGCATGATCTTAGCGATCATGCTTTCTAGGCATGTACACCGGCGGTTCTTTCAGAATGAACGCCGGATCCGTTGGCAACGGTAAGATTTCCTTCAAATGCACATTCAATGACGCTGCAATTTTCAGCAACGTCAGAACTTGCGGATTGGATTTTCCATTTTCAATCACCGAAAGATTCGGCACTTCCATGCCAATCTTGTAAGCAAGATCGGCTTGTGACATCCCTCCTTCCTTTCGCTTTTTTGCAATGTTTTTTCCTAACTCCTCGAGATAATATTTATCTGTCCACTTCATGGGGTCAAAAAACTTATCTAATTAACGACAAATCGCTATGTATTACCATAGAACTCATTAAAAATCAATGATATGTTGAAATTTTGTGACAATTTTAGTCAATAGCACAACACACTCGCAAACCTCAATCTTTCGCCTTCGATGCACGCTTGAAATAACGTTTCAATAACCTTGATTGGCGTAATAGTGACGTCGTCTCATTCAGCCCATTAGCTGCACCCTGAATAGAAGCAATGGTATTGTTGACATCATGCACCAACATCGTGTCATTCAGCAGAGCCGCGACAAGTCCATCTCCCCCGCTTGCTTGCTTGGCAAAATGACCAAAATTTCCGGTTGCAATGGCAAGCGTGTCGCCGACAATATTCAACCTGACTACAGTCTGCTTTAACCCGAGGTACAGCGATGTATCAGTTACTAACGCGCCAAGACTCCCCTCGCCTTCTCTTATTCCACGAATGATTTGGCGAAGATCACCGCTGACAATAGCCGTGTTTTCGGAAGCTACACTCACCTTCACCAAGGAGCGCTTGAGCTGATCGGACAATGTCGTATCGGCCAGAAATCGCCAGAAGGCATTATCCTCTGACAAACGTTGGGTTACTCCGAGAAGATCCTTTGATAGTAGCAATAGATTGTTATTCGTCTCATTCAGTGTGCGCATCGCTGCGTCCATAGCAACAAGCTCGCGGGTTTGCAAGCAATCTGACTCTTGGATAGCGCGATCAAACGAAACACCCGGCTCAATGTTCAGCAGTTTATTACCCAACAAGCCATCGGTTCCAATCGATGCAATACTGTGAATTGAAATGAGTGGAACATAATCTTCAGCAATGGAAAACTCCACATGGATCAGCGATTCTGTGGATGGTTTTAACTTCAAAACTGTCCCAACATCAAAGCCATTGAAACGCACATTATTGCCCGGCATCAATCCATCAACGTTTGAAAAATCAGCGCACACTTCAATCGTTGCGTGAAAAATATTACGCTGCTGACCGACGTAATACAGCCCCAACACAAGCGCGAATGTTCCCGTCAACACGAACAATCCAAGCCGCAATCGTTGTGAAGTAATCTTTTTCATAGTTCTGAAAAAAAGGAGTTAACAACAGGATCCAATGAGCGCGACAAATCCTCCGATGTGCCCACTGCATGAGCCTTTCCTTCATGCAATACAATGACACGATTTGAAGTCTGTTTCACACAGTTCATGTCATGTGAAATGATAATCGAGGCTGTATGATACCGCTGCTGCACCTGCAAAATCAATTCATTGATTTCCCTGGCCGTGATGGGGTCCAACCCGGTGGTTGGCTCATCGTAAAGAATAATTTTAGGCTGAAGAATTAAGGCTCGAGCCAACGCAATTCGCTTCTTCATACCGCCCGATAATTCCTCCGGCATCATATCAACCGTATGCGCCAAACCGACATCTTCCAAAGCCTTGTGAACGCGCTCTTCACGCTCCACAGCCGTTATTCCGGCCATGTGCCTGCGCAAAGGAAATTCCAGATTTTCTCGCACCGTCATAGAGTCATACAGTGCATTGCTTTGAAACAAAAAACCAACTTCAACGCGCAAGGCATCCAGCGTATGCTGATCCAACTCCGACACTTCTCTATTCAAGACACGGATGCTTCCGCTGTCGGCTTGCAGCAAACCAATCATGCATTTAATCAGCACTGATTTACCTGAACCCGATCGACCAAGCACCACCACATTTTCACCTGCATACACCTCCATGGTGAAATCACGCAATACCCGTAAGTCTCCAAAAGCCTTGCAGAGATTGGTAATCTGGATTACTACTTCCGGTTGTGGTTGTTCGCCGGCTTTCATGTCATACTAAAAATATCAGCCAATTGAGCGGCTACCAGATCGATGATAAACACAACAAACGTGGCCATGACAACGGCTGAATTCGCTGCTGCACCTACGCCCTGTGTTCCATTTCGCGTGGCAAATCCTTTGAAGCATCCAATGATGCCTATAGCAAATCCGAAAAAGAAAGACTTCACTATGGAAGGAATCACGTCGCTAAATGTCAGCTTCATAAAAATCTGATGCGTGTATAAACTGAAACTGACCGACTGCTTCATGTTCACTCCCAGAAAGGCCCCGTAAAGGGCAATTGTATCGCCGATGACCACCAATAACGGAATCATAAACATAGCAGCGAGTACACGCGTTACGACTAAGTAATTGTAGGGATTGGTGCCACTCACTTCCATGGCATCAATTTGCTCAGTGACTTTCATGGATCCAATTTCTGCACCAATGCCCGACCCAATTTTACCCGCACAAATCAACGCGGTAATGACCGGGACAATCTCCCTTACCAACGATACGGAAACAACAGAAGGAAGCCAAGACTCAGCGCCAAATGCAGCCATTGAAGGATGTGACTGGATGGTAATGACCAGCCCCATAATAAAACCCGTAACCGTCACGAGCAACAAGGTGCGATTACCAATAAAAAAACACTGGGTAATCCACTCCGACCATTCCATTTTTCCGCGACGCACCTCCCGAAAGAAGCGCAGAAAAAACTGAAATAAATCGGCAGTCTCTTCTAAAAAACCGCGAATCGGATTGCTTTTCACCATGTAATAGAATGACAACAACAGTATTCGAAACTACCCTGAGAGCAGCCCTCCGGTGATGAGCATCATCAGCATGATCAGTGCTGTTTGATGAGAACTAGCAGATGAGTAAGAAATAAATCTCACCCATTCGGCAACTCCTTTAGTCGATCATGCGCAAATTGCAGGCATGTTGAAAGTTCTCAAGTACGTTATAGCCGCACTGCAGGTGGCGCTCATTTTCCTGTGGACTGCTTTTAGTGGAATTCTCGGGATGATGCTCATGCTCATCACGTGGAACGGCCAATGGGTGCATTATGTAGAAGGCCGATACATATTCTGTCCTCCCGTTCTCGCCATTGCAGGAGTAAAATTGAAAGTGACCGGGCTGGAGAACATTGACCGCAATCACCCCTGTATTTATGTATCTAACCATGTATCGCATATGGATGTAGTGGCCATTGCACGTGCTATTCCCATAGGGCTTTTCTATATCGGCAAAAAGGAACTCAAGCGCGTTCCTGTGCTTGGTCAGTACATGTATCTCATCGGTCATATTTTCATCGATCGCAAAAACCGCGAAAAAGCAATGAGCAGTATGCGCAAAGCCGCTGAGATTATTGCCAAGGGTAAAAACGTCATCACTTTCCCCGAAGGCACTCGCAGCAAGGATGGCAAAACCGCAGTGTTCAAACGCGGGACCTTTATCATCGCTCAAGAAGGTCAAATAGACATCATGCCCATTGCTGTGGTAAATGCTGAAAATATTCTTCCGCGTGGTGCTTTCATTATTAAGCCCGGCACCATTGAAGTGCGCATCGGCAAGCGTATTCGCGCCGAAGAATTTGCCGGTATGAACGCAGAGCAAACTGCCGATTTCGTGCGCACCAAAGTCATTCAACTCATAGAAGCATCATCAATATGAAGCATATTCTCCTAGTTAGTCTTTTCCTTTCTTTAAGCGTGCAGTTGATTAGCCAAGTACAAGCTCCTTGCTATTTGCATGGCCGATTACTCTTGTCGAGCGACAGTTCTGCCGTTCAAAATGCACTCGTCTTTGCTTCGCAGGAGCCGATAACGCGCTCGTCGCGCTCAGAGAACTTGCCCAACGCTTACAGTGATGCAGAAGGTCGATTTACGCTAGCTATGAAAGGTGCTTCCTCTTATTTCAGAATTATCCGAACAACAGGAGACACCGTCGACATCACACTTGAAACGGCTAATTGCAACAGCATTCGCGATATCTTTTTGCCATCAGCACCGAATGCTTTAGCCTCTTTTACCTATGTGCAAGCCAATGTCGGGTTCATTCTTCCGGAGGTGCGTCTTGAAGCCTATCGCACCAATCACCGTCCCGAAGAGCTTCCTGCCGCGGTAGGATTTATCGACTCCCTCACCCTAACTCAAAACGACCGCACTTCGCTGCAACAAGCCCTCAATACAATACCGGGCGTGGTGATGGAATCGCGCGGATATGGCGGTAGTCATCGACTGAATATCCGTGGCAGTAGTTTGCGTTCTCCGTTTGCGGTGCGTAACATCAAATTATATCTCGATGGCATTCCGCTTACCTCAGCCGACGGACAAACGCCGCTTGAATTAATCGACCCTGAAGACATTCAACAGTTGGAAGTCATCAAAGGACCTGCAGGTTCACTTTACGGCAATGGTAATGGTGGCGTATTGCTCCTCAAGAGCAAAGACATCGCACCCAATGAACAGCGCGTAACATCCGGTTTTCAGGCCGCATCCTACGGAGGTTACCGCTGGAACAACAGCGCTTCACTCGGCTTTAAGACAAGTAGTCTGCGTGTATCTCACAATTGGCAAGAATACGGTGGCTACCGCGAACAAGAATTCAATCGCAAGCAGCAGGTCTCACTCCTGTTCAAACAGAAAATCAGTGAGTCGCAACGTATGAGTGTATTCGGCACCTATTACTCGGGCATCTGGGGCTTACCGGGAGCCCTCAACGAAGAGCAGGCTCAACTCAATCCGCAGAGCGCCGTTCCGTTTTCAATTATCAATAATGCATCTCTTTACCGTGAACGCTACGTTGCGGCAATTACGCACGAATCTTCCTGGCTAAACTATTTCAAGGAAAGAACCATCCTGAGTTATCAGAAAACCAACAAGCGTAATCCATATGGCACTTCGGCTGCAAACAATGGATACAAGGACGAACGCGCAGACGCTATATCAGGTCGCACCGAATGGTCATACAAACAAGCCACCAATCAACTCAGTTGGCAAGTCATGACCGGCGCTGAGTGGCAAAACGAACAGTACTCCATTCTGGAACAAACCATCAGCAATGCTTTTCCCGCAAACTTTAAATACCTCTACGATGTCGGGTACGCTCAATGGATGGGGTTCCTCACGGGTGAACTCATATACAAAAAAGTGCTCACAGTGCAAGGCGGATATAGTTTCAGCCACAATCAACAATTCGTTCGCGGACGCAATGCCTCAGATTTCAGTTTTGATACCACAACATCATACGGTTCAATCGCACTTCCGCGCATTGCGACCGCGCTGCAATTGCACGAGGGCTTATTTCTTTTTCACAACGTAGCTCGTGGTGCTGCCAATCCCACCGTCTTCGAAATGATTGATCAGGAAAACAACAGCTACAACTTGAACTTGAAAGCTGAACGCGGACTAAGTCAAGAGCTAGGCATAAAGCAGTATGTTCCAGTTATCGGACTTACCTATTCGCTTTCCGTGTATGATTTCAAATTGGAAGATGCCATTCTTCCAATCACATTAACTTCGGGTCCTTCAGCCGGCCTGCAGGTCTATGACAACATTGGCAGCACACACCAACAAGGCGCTGAATGGTCGGTGCAATGGCACATCGATAAGCTGTACAAGCAACTGAATGCGCGCGTTTGGAACAACGGAACACTCAATCGCTACCGCTTTGGGAATTATTCCGGGAATGAAACAAATCTGCTGGATCAATCGCTACCCGGTGTCCCATTGGCACAAATGTCCAGCGGACTTTCGGTTGGCACCGAGCAATGGAGTTTGAGTATTACTGATTACTGGTTTGATAAGACACCTTTGAATAACGGGAATACCGAATGGAGTTCACCCTACCATTTGTTGAATGTCTATGCGGATTATACATTCTTAATAACCAACTCATGGCAAGTGCAACTCAATACAGGCATCAACAATGCGCTGAACAGTGCCTATACTTCATACTATGCATTGAATGGTTTTGGTGGTAAGTTCTACAACCCGGCTCCTGATCGGAATTTCTTTGCAGGACTTCGGTTGTACTATCGTTTTCAATAAGTACAATTCTCAATAGTCAATACCGCATGCATGACACCGCTCATGCACCTTGTTGACTGCGCTCATTGGGCATGGCTGGTCGCGACTGCAACATTTGCAGCATAAAACCTTTAAAACATTACCCTATGATTACAGAAACAATTGCACCGGTGAGCAACATCTCCGCCGAGCACAGTTCATGGTTGCGCGGCATCGAGTTTTATCAAGATGAGATAAAAATCATGCGTCGAAGACTAAGTGAGGTTTCCAATAAAAACACCGCTCGTGAAGTCAAAAAACGCGTAGAACAGTTTCAAAATCAATTCAAGGTTCACGAAGAACAATTGAATAAACTTAGGCATTCCGTAAGCGGCCATGCAAAAAATATTGATAGTGATTTGATTGCTCATCACGGTCAATTGGAGCGTGCCACGGTAGCAGAGCACGACACAATGCGTGATGATTATGTGAACACCGAAAAACTGTTCAATGAAATGCGCCACGATTTCAATCGATTCCTTAGCAAGTACCTCTGACATGGCTATTAAAACACTACAGCGAAAAATGCACTCAGAAGTATTCTATCAGAAGTTAGGGTACCTGTTCTACTCAATTGCCGCTGCGGACCGTCGCGTCAGCACTTCCGAGAAAGATGCTCTGTTAGCTCTAATTGTAGAAGACTGGCTCTCGTTAGATGAAGCAACAGACGCCTATGGTACCGACAGCGCTTATCAAATTCAAATACTCTTTGATTTTCTCAATGAGAAATCATTTGATGCCGAGAATGCCTGGAGCATCTTCGAACGTTACTTCAAGAGTCATATTACCGCATTCGATGACGATATTATCGATCGCATCTTTCACACAGCGGGCCGAATAGCAGACAGCCTAAATGGCCGCAACAAGTCCGAGGTTCGCGCCTTGGCCAGACTTCACTTACTACTGGGAAAGGAGCAGCATATCCTCTAACCCTAACTCTAAAACAGCACAAAGGCCTGACGGATTCCGATCAGGCCTTTTTGTTTATGCGATTGGTAAGACCTACTTCGACTGATACTCGAGGTTCACCGTAATATTTGCCGTCTTGTTTTTCGACGTGGTATTGAACGATCCGCCCCACGAATAATCTTCCGCTGAATTTTGCCCCACGATTTGAAAAACACCCATATCCGCCTTTTTCAAATCACCCAAACTGCCACCGGCATTTTCAGCAATTTTTGAGGCGCGCACTTGTGCATCCTTCGTAGCTTCTGCAATCATTTCAATTTTCAATTCAGCCAATTTGGTGTAATAGTAATTGGGCGAATTGGAATAGAACTCAATCCCTGAGTTGATCAACTCGGTGACACGGCGCGAAATATCCTCCACCTTATCCACCTCATTCGATTCCACTTGTACGCTTTGTTGCAATCGATAACCGGTAAATACGCTAGCCACCAAATTGCCATTATCATCGTAGCGATTATCGTATTGCTGTTCAATATCGATGGCTGAAAAAATTAGCTGATCCGCGGAAACACCGTTGGAAACCATATACGCCTTAATGGTTTCGCGCGCTGCATCCAACTCCGCATAGGCTTGTTTTAAATCAATACTTTTCTTGTGAAATGAACCACTCCAAACAATCAAATCACTGGTGAAGTCTTTACTGCCAAGGCCGGTCACGCTGATAATATCATTGTGACGATAGCGATTCTGATACGCATTTCCCAGGATGGTTGCCGCTAATACAACAGAAGCAGCAATGAGAATGGTTGAAAGGTGTGATTTCATGGTTTATATCGGATTATGTGACCAAGTTAACTCAAATTTCTGCCGCTTATTTCATGGTAAAAAAAAGCCCCGTGAACTCTCGTCACGGGGCTCTTTAATTAAAGCTATTGCTTATTCCTTGATGAATTGAACGCTCTCAATGCCCGATTCGTGAATCAACTGGATGGTATAAACCCCCGCTGACCACGTTGAACAATCCAAACGGCCTAAACGCGTGCCGGCACCAAAAGTGAGATTATTCAACTCCTCAACACAAGCGCCAACACTGTTCAGCACTTTCAATGTAGCGTGTCCATTGCGAGTGGGTGTGTAGGACCACTGAATCCATTCGTTTGCCGGATTCGGATAAACACTCAGCATGCTTGTAGCTGCTTCCTTTTCGGATACAACTAAGGCAGCAGCAGGCAATACAATATTATCTACCCAACACGCGTCCTCGCCGTCAGAAACCGTGAAGTCCTTCGCATAGCGCCAGCGCAAGTTGTGAGAACCGGCAGTAAGCGTGTAGCTCACCTCGGTCCAATCGTTTTCACCACTCCACGTTCCTTGCTCAACGTTATCAACTAAGAAAGAAAGGAAATCATACCCATCCTCTGTGCTTGTCTTGAAGCTGAAGGAAAGTTCGAAGTTTGCCGGGCTGTCAACAACGATGTACATGCTGGTCAAATCATTGTCGGCGATATCCCCGCTTTGCATGCTGTAGCTTCCCTCGTATGCGTATGCGCTTGTTACAAACCAATCAGCATCGCCGGAATAATTCCAGTTGTAAGAATTGTCATCGCCCGTTTCCCAATCTTCCATGTTCTGGTTTGCCGTTACCGAAGTTTCGCAATCCATTCCATAGAATGATAGTGGAACACTCAGCAGCATATCAATCAACGTCGCCGTAGACACCGAAGCATCTACCGTTATTGTGAAGACAGCATTCGCTGTTTCTCCTGCATCCAGCGCACCCAAATTCAAGGAGCTGTTGCTGATGGAAACACCCGGAGTTGTGATGGACAAATTAGCCATAACATCTCCCGCTGTTGCCGCATGTCCTGAGTTGGTTACCGGGAACGTGATAGTGACAGTCTCGCCACCATCGATGCGCCCGTTGCCATTGCCTTGGCTATCATTGATGGTAAATGAAGACGCACATCCAAACTTCGGCGCGTTAATCACCACATTCAAGTTGCTGGTCCAAGAGTTTCCATTGGCATCCGTGTAGGTTACCACAAACAGGACATTCGTTTGATCCGCGATTGCGCCTTCAACGTGGAAGCTAAATGCACCTGTTGCGTCTATCGTTTGTCCTGCTGCCACCGTGCCGAAATTGTGGCTATTATCATCGATAACGATGGCAGGGTTACCGCAAGTGACCACAGCTGTCACGGTCATCGCTGCCTCTACGCCAATATTCTCGGCATTGACATTCAATCCAATTTGCTCGTTATAGTCGGCCATGCCGTTGCCATTGCCGGATGCATCATCGATGCCCGTTGCTTGTCCAACCACATACGGACCATTGGCCGGCGTCAATGGAATCAAGCCCTGGTAAGGGATTGCGTTGAAAGCAGTGGCAGTAATCAATATGTTACCCGGCTGGGTCACTGCATCAAAGTTGAGCGTGACTTGTCCATTGGTTGCTACTTGGGCATCGAGAATTTCGCCATTGAAGGATGCACAAATGAGCGCATCATCCACATTGCAACTCACGGAAACAGTTGTCACACCGATAATTGAACCGGCAGGATGCGAAGCCGTGAGCACCACCGGCATAGCAGTGCGCAGCTGCATCGAAGGATCTGCCATAAGAATCCAGGTGTCTGTCATCTCATCACCATCGGCGCCATAATCATCACTCATACTGGCACATCCGTGATAGTGAATACTTCCCAGCGTGTGACGCGTGTCAATGTTCGCACTTTCAGCGATAATCTTGTTCATCTCATCCTGCGCTTCCATCGGTGGAGCCCAACTTTGATACACCGAACTGAATGCACCTCCGATGCCACCCGTCAAGTTGGAAACAGAAGGACTCTTGATCCAAGCTTCACCAAACGTATCACCGGTATCATCATCATCGTCGTAGTCACCGGTGCAACATCCCACCACGATGAAATACGGATAACGCCCGTTGTTTTGCAGCTGATTGATTTGAGTATTGGTATAGCTTCCCGTTACAATCAACGTATGAGCGCCGTGACCGGTATAATTAATCAACGAGCAACCTGTTTCAATGACGTCTGTTAATGATGTTGCCGATGGGCTTCCGCTTCCATCTGCAGTAAGTCCTCCGGTAGGAGAATCCGCCGTATGGCCACCGTCATATTTCTCCCAAACTTCCGTGTAGGTGAAATCAAGAAGATCCTCCTTGATTCCGTTTTGATGATCCCAGTCGGGTTCTCCATCATCGCCAATACCATCTCCCTCATTCGAACCGATACCCATGGCTTTTGAAAACCAATCCAGCGCGGTATTCGGCTCACGCTCATATTCCAGCATCTTATTAATCAGTGGAGGCAATTCGTTGGCCGTATGCACCAGCAAGTGACCCACGAATAAATCAGCGTAGCTGTCGTTGCCGGCAACATAGCCATAGCACGCATCGCAATAGCCTTGTCCGCTTGGATAATTTACCAATTGCACAGGCACTTGATCTTCATCTCCTACCAATACCAGGTAGGTCAATCCATTCGTCTCGTAATAATTCTGGACATAATCACCAATAGCTGTCACCGAATTGATGCCGGCTACATCCACTACTTCAACTGGAATTCCCATTTCCTTTTTCCATTGTACCCATGGCTCAAGCGCAGTCATATACTGAGCAGCGGTGATGATCAGCATGTTGCCAATCTCCCCTACTTGTTCATAGCGTTCAGCGTTCTGTGCGTAATTCAAGAAATGAGAGCGATACACCTCCTGCATGGGCAGATTGGTGCGATTCAACCCTGAAACAGGCAATGGATTTTCTCCCAAAGCTGCTGTCGGGCTAACCGACACTTCAATCGAGCTGTAAACGCGCAGTGTATGCGTTACAGGATTGTATTGAACGGGATAGAAATGAATGCTCTGTCCACGGAACTGGTGCTGAACATACGCCTCACCCAAAGACGCGAGTTTGCCCGGGTAAAACGCGTCTTCCTGGTAAACAGCGCCTTCCTGAAACGGCACCGTGGATGGGTCAATCGTGCGCAGCAAATTGCCCTTCGATGGAAGCATGTAGATATCGCTGAACTCTTCGTACACGGCGTGATTGACCGTCACCATCATCTCACGCGTATCATCTACGATGATTGCTTCGGTGAGCTGCTTCACCCGCGGTGCACCCGCCTTCAAGACAGGAGTCGCATCTTTAAAGTCAATGTCGGTGTAAATGCCTTGATGCGAAACCGAATAGTCTTCGACTTCACAAGTCAGTGAAATGGTTTGGCCCGTCTGTCCCGTTACTTCAATGGACGTTTGAGCAATTACAGAAGCGCTCCAAAGGAGTGCGCCAATAAGAAAGTAAACTGGTTTCATAAAGATGATTGGTTTCAATGCAAATGGTTAAACACGTGTGATTCTCCTGTGGGCAATTTCAGCACATACATTCCGGTGGCCAGGCCATCCATTTCTACGCGAACAGTAGGCTGCTGTTTCATCGCTTGCCGGATGAATCTTCCGTCGAGTGAATACACCTGAAGTGCGCCGGATATTGGGCTTGTGTAAAGAATTTCATTGGTGGTGATCACAAGCGACGACTGTGCCTCTTCTGCTTCCTCGCTGCTGAGCGCAGTGGTGTTGAAGTAGTAGAAAGCATCCACATAATTCAATGGCTGTCCTGTCGGAAAAATCAACAGGTGTAGCATTCCGCTTCCGGCAATCATAAACGGATTCACAATCATACGCAGGTAGCCTTGCCCTCCCGGTGGAACAGGATTCATATCACCGTCATTAGGTAAACCGGTATAGCAATGTTGGTAGTCGCAGGCTTGAATGTCCCAACCTTCGGGACACGTGTTTTCGATTACCCGCCAGGTGATGCGTGCCGAATCGGGGCTGTCGTGACCAATGTACATGTAATGCTCGGTGTACATATCCATTTCAAGCACGCCATACACCTCATTTCCGGGAGAAAAGGAATAGTTCTGGGCGGAAAGCCACACAGAACAAAGGCTAAAAACCGTGGTAAATAAGTAGGACTTAAGCATACGCCAAAGTAATGCATTGGCGTGCTAACACCCTTTCAATCCACACAAATTTTCAGAGAAAACTTGGAAGCTAAAACACCCGTTTAAAGGGCGGCTGAAAGGGGCATAACCTCTCCCACACGAATGCCCTTTTCGGTATCGATTAAGGTTGAGCATTCATTGATGGGGTCATGCTCGTAAACAAGAATCCACTGCTCATCAACGGCGCGTCGCAGGATGCGTGCTTTTTCATCAAGAGTAATGAGCGGACGCGTATCGTAACCCATCACATAGGCCAAAGGAATATGTCCTACCGAGGGAAGTAAGTCGGCCATATAGCAGAATTTACGTCCGTTGTGGGTAATCAAAGGCAACATCATGCTATCGGTGTGTCCATCGACAAAGAGGACCTCGAATCCCAAATCGGTGGCAGCTGCATCACCTGTGCGCTCAACATACTTCAATTGTCCGCTTTCCATGATGGGCAAAATATTCTCGGAAAGAAAACTTGCCTTTTCGCGGGGATTTGGTTTCGTTGCCCACTGCCAGTGGCGGTCATTGGTCCAGAAATGCGCATTGGGAAAGGCCGGACGAAATTGACCTGACGTTTTATCCATCTCAATGGCTCCACCACAATGATCGAAGTGCAAATGCGTAAGCAGCACATCCGTTATATCATTTCGGTGGAATCCTAGCTTAGCGAGAGAAGAATCAAGACTGACTTCACCATGTAAGTAATAATGAGAAAAGAACTTCTCGCTCTGTTTATTCCCAATTCCGGTATCAACCAGGACTAACCGATTACCATCCTCAATGAGCAGACAACGCATGGCCATATCAATGAGGTTATTGCTATCGGCCGGATTCGTTTTTTGCCAAATCGTTTTGGGTACAACACCAAACATGGCCCCGCCGTCGAGCTTGAAATGACCGGTTTCGATGGAATGAAGTTTCATGCCGCGAAGATAAGGAATGGGGACTAGGGACTGGGGACTGGGGACTGGGGACTGGAACCAGTACTCAGTACTCAGTACTCAGTACTCAGTACTCAGTACTCAGTACTCAGTACCCAGTCCTCAGTCCTCAGTACCCAGTCCCCAGTCCTCAGTCCCCAGTCCTCAGTACTCAACATTCACAATCACCTCATTTCTCCTGCACAAAAACTGATACGGCGCATTGTATCCCAGGAAGCGAAAATGACCGTTGTGTTTGATGCCTCTTTCGGTGAGTGCTTGTTCAAGCTTGGCTGCGTATTTCTGTATGTCTCTGTCGGACGCATACCCCCCGAAACGAATCGCTGCGACGTATTCCGGTTTCGTAGTTCCGATGTGAACGGAGGCATCGTTGGGACGAGGCAGATTTTCCGGAGTCATGCCCTTGGGCATTACAAAACTCATGGTGGAACCTGTTTCACTGATGTCCATGTGCACCGGTGCAGTCATGGCTATCGACATTCCTTGCTGGTTGCCTCCAAAAATGTAACCTGCCAGTTTACGAAAACCCGGATAGGCGACTTCCTTGTAAGTCGATGCCATGGTCATCACCGTTGCCATGGTGGCTTGAGGATAAAAACGAATTTCAAAGTCCTTCTCCTTTCGAACAACCTCATAAGGTTGATGTTCTGTTTTGTTGGAAGCCATAATCGTGAAGAGTTGAGTGATGGTAGGAATGATGATTACCAGCAATGCGATTAACAGGATTCTTTTTTTCATAGACATTACAGATAACGATGCGAATTAATTTGAATTTCTAAGAGTTGTGTATGACAACCCACTTGAAAACAACTGCACATGGTCATTGTTTTTCCCAAATGTCCAAATTCGTTAAAATCACTGTTTTGGCTATATTGCCGTCCAATTATCAAAATCCAAATCAAATGAAAAAACCTTTACTCTTTCTTTCTATGCTCGGTATGAGCTTGTGTGCTTCATCACAAACGATTCTATTTGAAGACAACTTCGACGATTACACTGCCGACCTAGGCGTTGCCGAGCAAAGCCTCGTGTGGGATACTTGGGATGGATCAGCAGGTGCTGATGGTTCGGTTTCTACCGATTTCGCTTTTAGCGGCCCAAACAGCGGTAAAATCGATGGACTCACCAATGACCTGGTTCTTCCTATCGGACCTTTCAGCACCGGCAAATACGACGTTAAATTCAAGATGTTGATCACCGACGCAGGTGGTTATTTCAACCTCTTGCATGAATGGACATCCACTGCTGCAAATTATGAGTGGGCAGTTGACGTATTCTTCGGTGCTGACGGTGCTGTGAATGTGCAGGCCGGTGGAGCACTTGCAGGTACATCATCCGTTGCTATTGGTGAATGGTTTGACGTGCAAGTAACGGCTGATCTGGACTTAGATCTGGGTCACGTGTACATCGCCGGTGTTGAAATTGCTACATGGCAATGGTCGTTGAACAATGCTGACGGTACAGCAGGTCAAAACGTGATTGCTGCCGTGGACTTCTATGGAACCAATGATCAGCAAACGGCTGGTCTTTACTACATCGATGACGTTCAATTGATCGAAAGTACAGGCGTTTACACAGAGGAAGTACAGGCTGCGCGCATTGCAATGTGGCCAAACCCTGCCAATAACCAATTGAATATCGCTTTGCCAGCTTCAACACAATCAGCGAACGTTCAGATTTTCGATGCTCAAGGACGTGTGGTTGCGAACACAATGGTAACTTCAGCAATGCAAACTTTAGACATCACTGCATTCGAAGCAGGTATCTACACGATTCGTGTTGCTTGTGAGGAGAAGGTGTTTGTGCAGAAAGTAGTTGTGGAATAAATAAATAGTGAAATAGTGAAATAGTGAGAGGGTGAGAGGGTGAAAGGGTGAAATAGCAGTTACCTTTTCACCCTCTCACTATTTCACCCTTTCACCATTTCACTGCCTTTCAAGATTCTGCGCCAGCAGATAAATCACAGCCATGCGCACAGCCACACCATTTTCCACCTGATCTAAAATGATGCTTTGATCGCTATCCGCCACATCACTGGTGATCTCAACGCCGCGATTGATTGGGCCCGGGTGCATTACAATAATTCTCTTGGACAAACTGTCCAGCATTTTTTTGTCGAGACCATACTGCATGCTGTATTCGCGCAAGGATGGGAAATAGCGAACACCGGCATCCTGTCGTTCCAATTGGATGCGAAGCATATTGGCCACATCGCACCACTCCAGCGCAGTGCGTAAATCGTGTTCCACTTTTACACCAAGGCTTTCAATGTGTTTGGGGATAAGTGTCGTTGGACCACACACCATCACCTCAGCACCCAATTTTTGCAGGCAATAAATATTGGAAAGCGCTACTCGGGAATGCGTGATGTCACCGACGATAACGACTTTTTTACCGGCTACGCTTCCCAATTTCTCGCGAATGGAATACGCGTCAAGTAGCGCCTGCGTCGGATGTTCATGGGTTCCATCGCCGGCATTCACAATAGCGGCATCAACATGCTTACTCAGGAACATGGCTGCACCCGGTGAGGCATGGCGCATAACCACCATATCCACTTTCATCGCCAGAATGTTGTTCACGGTATCCACGAGCGTTTCGCCTTTTTTTACCGAAGAACTCGAGGCCGCGAAATTGACAACATCGGCGCTGAGTCGCTTTTGAGCCAATTCAAAGCTCAAGCGTGTGCGCGTAGAATTTTCGAAGAAAATATTCGCAACCGTGATGTCGCGCAATGAGGGAACTTTCTTTATTGGCCGCGATAAGACTTCCTTAAATTCATCGGCCTGAGAAAAAATGAGCTCAATATCAGCTTTGGTAAGGTCCTTAATCCCTAACAAGTGCTTCACGCTCAATCGCATTTTCTCGTCCGCTTTTATCATGGTTTCTCGGTTGTCAAAATCACTTTATCTTCTCCTGCATCACCCTTCCACATCACTTTCACTTGTTGATTGTCATAGCTATCGACACGCTTGCCCACATACTTCGGCTCAATCGGCAGTTCACGAGTGAAGCGGCGATCAACGAGCACCAGCAATTCCACTGTAGCCGGACGGCCATATTCCATAATTCCCTCCAGACCTGCACGAATCGTGCGACCGGTATAGAGCACGTCGTCGATGAAGATGACCTGCTTTCCTTCGAGTGAAAAGGGGATTTCCGTTTTACGCGCAATCAGCGGCTTATGATGAATTCTAAAATCATCGCGGTAAAAGGTTGGATCGACCACACCGTAAGGCACATTCACTTTAGGCTGAATGTGCTTGAGCTGCTCCAAAATACGCTCGGCAAGCAATACCCCTCGAGGCTGCATGCCTATAATAACACTATTGGAAAAATCGTCGTGATTCTCGATCAACTGACAGGCAAGCCTGGTAATGATCAGGTGCAGAAGTTTGCTGTCGATCAGGGTGAGTTGACGCATTTGGTTTGCGAAAATACGAAAACATGACCACATGCCTATTGGATTGAAAGGCGAAAAAACCTTATGGGTGTGTCACTCCTCTTTTTCGTGCAAGTGCTCTCAATACCAGTCCGCGGCCCACATGATATTTGCCTTCATTCAACTGTACTTCCTCTATGGAAGACTCCAGCATATCAAATCCATCGAGTAGCTGAATCAGCTCAATTTCAGAGAATAGCATGGACTCCTCTCTGGGGCCACCGACTCTAGGATCTTTCGAATTATACGCAGTATGTCCTTTTGCAAAAACCTCAACAATTGCGAAACCTCCGGGATTTACCATTTGAGCCAAGCGTTGGTGTTGCTCAACTCGATCAGCGTCCGGGAAATGGCTATAGATGAATGCAACAACATCAAAACGCTCTTTGTTCCGTCGAATAAAATCGTTGGCGTCACATACATCATAGTTAATGATAGAACCACTTTCTTGCGCCAAGGTCATTGCCTTGACGCGTCCGGCATCACTGGGGTCAAATGCTGTTACTTTCCAACCAAGCTTGGCCGCATATACCGCTTGCCTGCCCTCCCCTTCCGCCGGCAACAGAAGCGAACCTACCTCTATGCTGTTCAGCTTTTCAGCAAAATAACGGTTTGGTTCTGCTCCGTATGCAAAACCTTCTTCGCCATAACGACTATTCCAAAAATCAATATTCATCGAACGTTTACAGTTTGAACGGCGGTATACTTATCATCAAACACTACCACAACATTGAATGTCTGTCCCGACCAGGCGGGATCTACAGCAATTGAAAAACCTCCCTGGCTTTTCGTAGTCGCTGTTAGTTCGCCATGCTGAATCAGTCTACCCTGAGCATCCAAAATGTGATAAGTAGCTCGCTCAAACTGTGCATCTGAACGGAGTTTCATTTCATGTTCAACAGGATTCGGAAAAATCTGAAATGCCTTTCCATGCTGCCCCGCATGAATATCTTGAGTGCTCAGCGCATCTCGAATTAACTTGACTTTATACCACGTTGCATCGGCTGATGTATTGCCTGTTTGGTTGGAAGAAAACGGATTTAACTGTGAAGAGGAGATTCCTCCATAAATGAACCCAAGCTCTATTGTATCGGCCAGGATTTCGTTGATTAGCACTACTCCGGATTCACTCGAGGGTAACGAAGGATTCACCAAGAACTCGGCACCCGATCCTTTAAGTCCGGGCATTTCTGTAGCGAAAACGCCCTCTTCAAACACGCCATCTGCTGTGCGCGTTATTCTTGAAATCGTGCGGGTAAACGGAACCAGATTATCTTCCACCAGCGCGCCATTCGAATAGTAATAACGACTCATCCCACCGAAGAATAAAGCATGCGTTTGGTCGCCATAAAACACAGAAACAGTTGGGCAATGATAATTACTCAAGTATTGATTAAATGAGGGATGGGGTGTATAACCATTTTGATCAATCTCAACAGGATAAAGAAATGGCAAATCAACAGTTGGCTGAAATACACCACTTGAAATGATGTGCGATTCGTGACCATCTGCATAAAGCCATGGCACAAGATTGTAATCGCGACGATGCAAGTGCACTTCATCGACAGTCTCAGAATAATCAGACAAACTCAATCCGCCCGCACTCTGCTGAATCTCAAATCGACGAATACTATTGGTATACGACTGTGTGTATGTGGGCATTCCCATGGGATTATAATTACCATCAAAGCGATGCCCACCAACCAACATAAAACGCGTTCCATCGTGGACAAGTCTTCCACCCGTTACCGCCAATCGCTCATCAGCCAACGTCTGAAAAGACGATGCATCAACACTCCCAGCAATGACCGCTGCAATTACTTGGGGCACATGAAGCACCGTCAAGCGTGGAAACGTGATATGGTCCGCTGCACTCGCAGAATAAGCATATCCGCCAACGATGAATAATGAATCGCCTTGTTGCGTAAAACAATGATTGGTCGCTTGCAACTGTTCTTGAACGGCAATGGGCAACTGCATGAGAACGGCCTCCCAAAATTGTCCCGAAGCAGGATCAACCACACGTAACATATCATTGTTTTGACTCTCCGGAAAAGCATTGAAAGGCTGCCTGGCGTGCAGGCCATCTCGACGGCCGCCTACAAACAACCATTTGCCTTCGTATTCTGCAGAAGCATATGAATGTAGTCCCGTTAGCCCCGGGATTTCCATAGCATTTAATTCAACGCGATAATCAAACGGTGATGACTGACCATTAGACAGTGAAACAATCAATGTTCCTAACAGAACGAGCATGTTACGCATAACAGTGAAATTTGCGTCGAAAGTAAATCTTCCAATAAATCGCTTGTGTAACAAGTATCACATGAGACCGATAAAATCCGGCAACTATTGATCGAAGCCGAGCTGCGGTTACCGAGCGAAGCCGAGGTATCATTCCACCATGTACACATTCGCCTTGATCTGCGTCCAATCCCCATCGGGTGTGCAACTCACTACGCGGGCGAAAAACAACTTGCCGGCGTCCATCAGTCGCGAACACACCAGATTCAGATTGGCCGGAACGTAACCAACGCGCACCTCATCGACATATAATGCGATGGCATGTTTGTCATAAGCATTGGCCGGTTCACGCTTCATCGTGAGCACGGTTTCCGGGAGAATGCGGTCCAACACCTCTCCTATTCGCTCTGCGTAACTGGTACCCGCCACTTGAATTTCCAGAATAAAAATTTCCTGGGTAAACGGCGTCACTCCTGATTGGCCCTTGCTCAACAACGCAAGCAACCCGGGCGTGATAGGGATTATCGACTCATTCATTGCTGATCAATTGTAGGATTTCCGACTGCTTCGCAATCTCCTCTTCTATGCCCGCAATCGCGGACTCAATGGCTTGACGACGTTCGGCCAGGGCCTGTTCATCCTTTAACACACCTTCCATATCAAAAGGAAAGGTTGCGCGCAACTGTTGGATTTTCTCTTGCATAGAAGCAATCGACTTTTTCAGATAATCGATACGCTCACGCTTGGCATCGCCTGAATTACTGATAAAATCCGAACTCTTCTCGGTATCGAGATACAGTAAAATGCGCTGCAATTCAGCTAACTGTTGCAAATCGTAAGCTGCCTTTACCTTGATGAAAAGGTCAGCATCCTCAGGCGATTGACCGGGATTGAGATCCGGATGCAGACGCTTGCACAGCACCACAAATACTTCGCGCAACTTTTTCACTTCTTCTTCCGGAAGCAGACTATTGAGCACACCGTTAGCACGTTCCAAATCTGAACTGCGGTCTGCAATCTCTTGATAGAACTTTTCCAATCGCTCATTGATTTCCTTATCAATTGCGGCCATGTTTGGTTGCTCATTGCGATTGAGCGCCGCATGAATCATCGCTATTTTCATCTTTATACGCGAAAGCTCCGTTTGACGCTCCAACTGGGTCAATTGAAATCGCCCCAACTTTTCCAAATACAACGCCGTGAGAATAGGCGCAACATCCTCAACAAGGTGCTTGTGCTCCATGAAGCATTCCACAAATGAGGCATGCAGCAATTCAAGTTCACGGTTGAGTTCAATATTTTCAGGCGTCTGAGCAGGGAGCATAGTAACGGTTCGTTCGGTTTGTTGAAAGCATAAAGGTAGGAAAACAAGATGGTAAGTGGGATCTACTTTGACAAACCGTATTCACGCTGTTAACTTTTTACCCGTTAACATTTAAAATGTTAACACCAAAAAAGTTAACGCGCATTTTCTTCAGTCGTTCCATTTCGAATCTGCCTTTCAACCCATTAAAATTTTTCGCTGACAATTCGGGTCAAAAACACTAACCTGCATGGCCCGTATGCAAATTCACAACACCTTTGCCTCGGAATCATCCAAAAACCCACTACACAAAAAAGAGAAATGAAAAACACGCTAGAAGAATTAAAAGAGCAACTATCAGCAGGAAACTTCCCGCTGAACTATCCCCACTTCGGAGGAGCCGGACTCATTATCACCGATAATCCCGCTCGCAACGGGCATGCGGAGGATCTCGTGATCCTGACAGAGCACGCCGGAGCCATCAGCTGGCTGATCATTCAACTCAAAGGCATCTATGAGAAAACGATTGATTACAGTAATAAATACGAATTTTATCAATCCATCGGTGAGCAAGCGGCCGAAGCACTGAAATCATGCTCCACCTTGCAATCGACGTTAGAATACATTACCGAAAACATCACAACGAATTGGCCTCTTTCCGACATCACGGAATCTGCCAATCATCCTGAAGAAGAAGCTCAACCTTGATCTTCCATCAATATGAAAGACCTAAAATGAGAAAGGGAGGAAGTTCACACCTCCTCCCCTCTCATAGATGAGTTCACTCATACACACTCTTCCGCCACGACGTTGCAAACTGTTGCACATTGGCGGCAAGCCTCAGCACATATTCTGCAACTTTCATGATGCATGGCATGCTCGTCACACGTCTGAGCGCATGCACTGCAAACCATTGCACACAAGGCACTGATATCAGCCTTGAAGGTGGAGTTTCTTGCCTGCATCCGCGCTGTTAAGGCACAGATGTCGGCACAATCACGACACATTTCAGCGCAATCTTCTCGTTGCGTCTCAATGCAGTCGGACAGGCAACGCTCACATGCTATCATACATGCCAGACAACTTTCGATAGAGGTGTTGTGCGTTCTCATGCTCTTTAGTTTGTTTTTAGTTTCACATGTTTGATGAGGCAATGTTCCGACATTCAGCCCTATCAACACCATGAGCCATGCTCCATGCAGGCTTGATGTGCATCAACCGACAAGGTGATGAAATCATGATTGAATGAACCCGTTTTCGCGAAAAGCAGAATTTCAACACAAAGAAGCCCTCATCACTGACATTCCTCAGTTCATGTTGTGAGAAGACTCAACGGTACGTGCTCATTTCAATCACACGTTTGTCAAGCTATACCTCACCACGTTGAACAACCCTACAACATCAGCCCTTTCGAGTTGCTATCACTGCGGACTTCCGTGCCCAACACAAACGATTCAAGCCGATGATCACAACTTCTGTTGTGACGGATGCCTGACCGTTTACCAACTCATACAGGACAACAATCTCTGCAACTACTACAACTTCAAGGATAACGAGCGCATTCAACCCAAGCATCGTGATTTCGGTCAACGCTTCGCCTACCTCGATGATACGGACATCGTTAATCAGCTGCTCCAATTTCAAAGCACCGAGCATGCCATCGTTCAACTTGATCTGCCGCAGATGCACTGCAGTTCATGCGTATGGCTGCTGGAACATCTCTATCGCATCAACAATGGAGTGAAGGAGTCACGGGTGAATTTTATGGATAAGACCATACGCATTGATTATAATCCCGCCTCCACAAACCTCAGACAAATCGTTGAGTTGCTTACCACACTTGGTTATGAGCCTCATATCCGCTTAGCTAGCCTTGATGCAACCGCAAAACCCGCAGGACGCATGCGCATCTATCGTATTGCGGTAGCCGGATTTTGTTTTGGCAATATCATGATGCTGGCATTTCCTGAATATTTCCATATCGCCTCTCAAGGAGACACTTCTCTGCAACAAACATTTTCTTACTTAAGCCTGGCACTTTCTCTTCCTGCCCTATTCTTCGCCGGCGGTGAATTTTTCGTCAGTGCTTGGCGCGGCATCACTTCACGCTATCTGAACATAGATATTCCGCTAGTACTCTCCATACTGCTCACATTCATTCGTAGCATTTATGAAATAACCTCCGGAACAGGCAATGGTTATCTCGACTCGATGACGGGAATTATCTTTTTCATGCTCATCGGCCGATACTTCCAAGAGCTCACACACCATAGTGTTCAGTTTGACCGCGATTACACGAGCTTTTTCCCGATCAGCGTCACCGTTGTTGATTCTCATGACATCGAAACAACCATTCCTCTTACGAAACTGAAACCGGGCGATACACTTGTCGCTCGATCATCAGAGCTCATTCCTGCTGATAGTATTCTTCGCAGCAATGAGGCACGCATCGACTACAGCTTTGTAACCGGTGAATCGCAAGCGGTAACCGTTCGAAAAGGGGAAATCATCTATGCCGGTGGACGCTTGACAGGGGCTGTTGCTGCCTGCGAAGTCGTCAAGGAAGTTTCTCAAAGCTACCTCACGAATTTGTGGAATAAGGAACACTACACCGAAAAGAAAAGTACGCGTCCTTGGGTCGATAAACTTGCACAACATTTCACCCTCGTCCTATTAATCATTTCCCTGGGAGCGTTTTTATATTGGCTACCCTACGATAGCAATCGCGCATTTGATGCCTTGACAACCGTTCTTATTGTTGCTTGTCCATGCGCGCTGTTGCTCAGCGCAACGTTCACGCAAGGAACGATGCTGCGCATTTTTAGCCGCAATGGCATGTACTTCAAAAATGCTGACGCAATCGACCGACTCGCGGAATCCGACCATTTCGTTTTAGATAAAACAGGCACGCTCACCGGGAAGGAAGTGGAAATTAGTTACCATGGCCAGGAACTTTCGCAATGGCAACTTGGATTGATTAAAGGCCTGACCAACCAATCCAATCATCCTTTGAGCAAAGCGCTGAGTCATCACTTGAAATCATGTGCAGAATTTACCGCCTTCACAACAATTGAGGAAATACCGGGAAAGGGACTTTCAGGAACGCTTGACGATAGCGTTATCCGAATTGGAAGCCATTCCTTCTGCACCAATAGTCCTTCCCCAGGCAACAATGAAACCGCTGTTCATGTATGTCTCAACGATGTCCATCTCGGATACTTTGAATTCCGATTTGCTTTGCGAAAGGGCGCAGACGAAGCGATAAAGGCCATTCATCAGCGCGGACCCATTGCGGTACTGAGTGGTGACAATAATTACGATGCTGAACGATTGAAAGCGTTACTGGGAGTAAATGCCGAGCTGCATTTTCGGCAAATGCCCTCAGACAAACTCGTATATGTGAAAGCTCTCGAATTATCGGGGGCACGTGTTGCGATGATAGGCGATGGTTTAAACGACGCCGGGGCGCTGCTTCAAAGCCATTGTGGCATCACCATTTCCGATGATGTCAATAATTTCACGCCGGCGTGCGACGTCATCCTTCAAGCAAATTCCTTTTCCAAACTTTCCTCACTCTTAAAACTCACTCAACGCAGCCGGCAAATTATTTCAATCAGTTTTGGAATCTCTCTGCTCTATAATGTCATTGGTGTTGGGCTAGCCGTTCAAGGAAAAATGGAACCCGTATTTGCCGCCATTCTCATGCCGTTGAGCACGCTCACCATCATCGCTTTCACGACAGGAGCAAGCCGAATTTCAGCTCGTTTTTTGAAACTGTCATAGCCCATTCAACATTTCCATTTTTGACGAAAGTCATATTTTTTTCTAACGACCGTCAATTTTCACGCATGTCCGCGAAAGTTCATTTGGTGCACTAAATCATCACCCTGAGTGGACGTCATCTACATACTTCTGGGAGCGAGTTTACCAATCGCCATAGGCTTTTTGATAGCCTTCATTCGATCGGCCCGAAGCGGCCAGTTCGACGATACAGGCACACCTGCAATACGCATGCTGATGGATGATGAAATCAGTCCAACCACCTCAATCGACAACCAAAACCAATCCGATAAATGAACACCACTGTTGAACGCTTTGCTTATGACAATAAAATTGTCAAACAGTTCGCATACGCCACTGCCCTCTGGGGCGCCGTGGGCATGCTCGTCGGCGTGATCATCGCCTTGCAACTTGTATTTCCTGCATTGAATTTTGACATCCCGCAAACGACCTATGGGCGCTTAAGACCACTGCACACCAACGCGGTCATCTTCGCTTTTGTCGGAAATGGAATCTTCATGGGCGTCTACTATGCGCTGCAACGCCTGACAAAAGCCCGCATGTGGAGCGACAAATTATCCGCTTGGCATTTCTGGGGGTGGCAAACCATCATCGTATTTGCCGCATTAACCCTTGTTTGGGGATTTACAACCGGGAAAGAATACGCGGAGCTTGAATGGCCTATCGACATCATGATTACGCTCGTTTGGGTGCTATTCGGGATCAACATATTCATGACACTCTACAATCGCCGCGAACGACACATTTACGTGGCTATCTGGTTCTTTATCGCCACATGGGTTACCGTGGCCATGCTACACATCGTGAACAGCATTGAATTACCGGTATCCCTTTTCAAGAGTTACTCGTGGTATGCAGGCGTTCAGGACGCTTTAGTGCAATGGTGGTACGGACACAATGCCGTAGCCTTCTTCCTGACCACGCCCTATCTCGGGTTGATGTATTACTTCGTTCCAAAAGCCGCCAACCGTCCTGTTTATTCATACCGACTTTCCATCATTCACTTCTGGGCGCTCATTTTTATTTACATCTGGGCAGGACCTCACCACCTCTTGTACACGTCGCTTCCCGATTGGGCCCAATCGCTGGGAACGGTCTTTAGCATTATGCTCTTGGCGCCATCATGGGGTGGAATGATCAATGGTTTGCTTACCCTTCGCGGTGCCTGGGACCGCGTGCGGGAAGATGTCGTTCTGAAGTTCATGGTGGTTGCTGTTACTGCCTATGGCATGGCCACATTCGAAGGCCCCATGCTGTCGCTGAAAAACGTCAACGCTATCTCTCACTTCACCGACTGGACCATCGCTCACGTGCACGTGGGTGCGCTCGGCTGGAATGGCTTCCTGACGTTCGGAATGTTGTACTGGCTTATCCCGCGCATGTGGAAAACCAACCTGTATTCAAAGAAGTGGGCCAACTGGCACTTCTGGATTGGCACACTGGGAATAATCCTTTATGCCGTGCCTATGTATTGGGCCGGTTGGAGACACAACGAAATGCTCACGCAATTCACTGAGGATGGAAGATTACAATACCAATTCCTGGATATGGTTAATGGTATGCAGGCCTTCTATGCATTGCGCTCTATCGGCGGAACACTCTTCCTCATTGGCGCAGTTCTAATGATTGTCAATCTCTGGAAAACCATTGCACAGGGTTCATTCCAGGCCAACGAAGAAGCGGAGGCTCCTGCACTTGCGAAGAATTACGCCATCCATGGCAACGAACACTGGCACCGCATCATCGAGCGCCGTCCGTTCCAAATGCTTATTCTCTCACTGGTTATGGTGGCCATCGGTGGTGCCATTGAAATGATTCCAACCTTCCTGATTAAATCCAACATACCCACCATCACCGAAGTAAAACCCTATACACCGCTAGAGCTGGAAGGACGCGACATCTACATCCGCGAAGGCTGTTATACCTGTCACTCGCAAATGGTTCGTCCATTCCGCGCTGAAACCGAACGCTATGGCGAATACTCAAAAGCCGGGGAATTCGTGTACGACCATCCTTTCCAATGGGGTTCAAAACGAACCGGTCCTGACCTGGCGCGTGAAGGTTCAGGAAACAACAAGAAGTCCAATGCATGGCATTACAATCACATGGCCGATCCCACCTCGACCTCACCTACTTCGATTATGCCGCGCTACCCTTGGCTTCATACCAACGTGGTGGATGAGTCCATGACGCCGGCGAAAATCCGCGCGATGATGACGCTGGGCGTTCCCTATCCCGAAGGTTTTGATCAGCAAGCTGTGGCCGATATGCACAAGCAGGCTCAAATCATCGCTGATGATTTGAAGGCAAATGAATCACAACTCCTTCTTGGTGAAAATGGCATTCAAGCCAACCAAGAAATCATCGCCCTGATTGCCTACATGCAGAAACTCGGTGCTGACATCGAAATGGCCAACACATCAACCAACACTAACAACCAACCTAAGCCATGAAATTCATCAACTATCTCGAATCGATAGCCGGCATCAGCATTTACCCATTGCTGTCGCTGATTCTCTTCGCTGTCATTTTCGCTGCTGTCATAATCAAAACCTACAGCACCGACAATCAAACCATTGATGAACATAAAAACCTACCCATCCAATGAAACCCGGCCATATGTCAACTCTTCGCATGGCAATGATTTGCCTTGGCGTGCTCTTCCTGCAATCACCCTTACTATCCCAAGTAGATAAGGCCATACCGGCAGCACAAGCAGCTGCGGCCTCACCCTATACATCGCCCATCTTTTATGCGCTTTGTTTTGTGGCCATCTTGCTCCTTGTTTTCATACTTCAACTGGCCAAAGTCCTGTCGACCGTGGCACGCAACTATAAGCGCGGTGACAAATCGCTCTGGGAACGCTCGCGTATAATTCTCGCACTTATTGCTTTTACTGCATTGTATCCTGAAAACGCAGTTGCTGCAGCACCCGCTCCAATCTCAATGTCCGAACAAACACCAATGCTCGATTTCCTTCATGACGGATTTGGCTCCAATGCCATTAACGCCCTTGCATTTATTATCTTCTTCGAGTTACTCGCGGTTGTTTACCTAATGCGATTGGTAAGACTCTTCACCACCAAAGAGCCCGAATGGGAATCCGCCAAGCAAGAAGAAAAAAGTTCCATAACAAGTCCACTTTGGGATAAACTCAACGCGTCTGTGGCAATTACTGAGGAGCAAGCCATCATGACGGATCATGAATACGATGGGATTCGCGAGCTTGATAATTCTCTGCCCCCATGGTGGAAATACGGTTTTTACCTCACCATCGTCTGGGCATTCGGTTATATGCTCTACTATCATATTTCCAATGGGCCAAGCAGTGAGCAGGAGTATAAAGCACAAATGAAACAGGCCGAATTAGCCATCGAAGAATACCGTAAAAACGCGAAGAATCTTGTTGACGAAACAACAGTCAGCGTGCTCACAGAGGCCGCAGACATCAACTCCGGCAAGGCGATTTTTGGACAGTACTGCGCCGTTTGTCATGCCGCTGACGGTGGCGGCATCGTAGGTCCCAATCTAACCGACAACTACTGGCTTCATGGCAGCGATATCAAAAACATGTTCAGCACCATTAAATACGGTGTGCAAGGAAAAGGAATGAAATCATGGCAACAGGAATTGTCTCCGGTAATGATGGCTCAGGTAGCCTCCTTTATTACCACACTGAAAGGAACAACACCCGCCAGCCCCAAAGCTCCTGAAGGAAAACCGGAAGCCGAGACGAATAGTCAACCAACCGATACAACGAAAACAGACAGCATCAGTAAGTAAAAAGTGAAATGACGGAACCCATAAAAGATCAAGAAGAATTCCGCGACTCTGTCAGCCATATCGATGCAGAAGGACATCGTGTATGGTTCTATCCCAAAAAACCATCCGGACGCCTCTACTCCATGCGCTCGCTGGTTAGTTGGATTTACCTCCTGATATTTTTTGCGTTGCCCTTCGTAAAGGTCAATGGCGAACCTCTGTTCCTCTTCAACATTAGCGAGCGAAAATTCATTCTGTTCGCAGTGCGCTTCTGGCCGCAAGACTTTTTCATTTTTATGATTGGCATGGTGACCTTCATTGTCTTCATCGCCCTATTCACTGTCATCTTTGGCCGGGTATTCTGTGGCTGGGTTTGCCCTCAAACCATTTTCATGGAAATGGTTTTTCGCAAAATTGAATACTGGATTGAAGGCGATGCCGCACATCAACGCGCACTTAACAAACTCCCCTGGAATCGTGAAAAGATCACGAAGAAATCACTCAAAGTATCCATCTTTTTTGTGGTATCCGTGCTCATCGCCAATACCTTTTTATCCTACATCATCGGTATTGACGCGTTGTATAAAATCGTGACCGAGCCGCTGTCGCAGCACCTTGGCGGGTTTTCCCTGATGATCATTTTCAGTGGTGTCTTCTTCTTTGTTTACCTGTGGTTTCGAGAACAGGCGTGCTTGGTCGTGTGTCCTTATGGTCGCATGCAAGGTGTGCTGCTGGACAAGCATAGCATCGTCGTTGCCTATGACCATAAACGCGGTGAGCCTCGTTCGAAGCCACTGAAAGAACCAAAAGCCACTGCCGGCGATTGCATCGACTGTTTTGAATGCGTGCGCGTGTGCCCAACCGGAATCGACATCCGAAACGGCACGCAACTCGAATGCACCAATTGCACGGCGTGCATTGATGCCTGCGACCACATCATGGAGAAGGTTCAAAAACCCAAAGGCCTCATCCGTTATGCCAGTGAACACAGTATTCAAACAGGTAAAAAACTGCGCATTTCCTGGCGCATGATGGCCTATTCATTCGTGCTCCTTCTTCTTGTTGCTCTTGAATCCTTTCTGCTCATTACCCGCAGCGACCTTGATGTGCACATGGTCAGAGCGAAGGGAACCTTGTTCTACAACGAACCCGATGGCAGAATCAGCAATCTGTATAACGTCAAGATCATCAATAAAACACACAACGATCTTCCCGTAGAGTTTGCATTGAGCAATGTGCATGGAGAAGTCAGACTAGTGGGCAATCAAAACTTGATTATTCATAAAGACAGTCTTTTAGACACTCAAGTATTCGTGGTGCTTCCTGCCGAAGAAATCCGGGAGCAGAAGTCAAAAATTATCGTTAACGTCGTGAGTTCAGGCAACATTATGGGCGAAGAAAAAACCTTCTTCCTTGGACCACTTCATCACTAAAAAAGAACACCTATGAACTGGGGATGGAAAATAACCGCCGTTTATATCACCTTCGTGGTAGGCATGCTTACACTTGTTTTCAAAGCAAGCAGCGAACGTGTCGATTTGGTTTCGAAAGATTATTATGCTCAGGAATTGGCCTACAGTGAACGCTTAGCTGCGCAGCGTAACATCACCACGTTATCATCTAAGCCAACAATCACACTCACCGCTGGTGAATTGAACATCACCTTCCCAGATGAATGCCGCGCTGCGCAAGCGTGTAAAATTGAACTCTATTGTCCGGCCAATGCAGCAAACGACAAGCAATTCGACGTGGTGGCGTCAGCTGCACTATCAATTCCCTTGAATGAAATGGCTAAGGGAATTTATATCGCCAAACTCTCCTTCACCATTGGAGATCAAGCATACTACATGGAACAAGCTATCGAATACGTATGATAAACGCGATTGCAGCTGCCGGTATATTGGGTTTTGCGGGAAGTCTGCATTGTTTGGGCATGTGCGGACCACTCGTCACAGCGCTTGAATCCATGTCGTCTCCCAAGCGTTGGAGCAAGAATCAATGGCTCCATCACAGCGGTCGATGGTTGGCGTATGGTATTCTTGGTCTAGCTGCAGGTTCCATTGGGCAAACACTGGCCGCCGTTGGATTTCAACGTTGGACCGTTCTCATTGCCGGAGTTACCATGCTACTCATGGCATTGGTTCCTTCTATGCAACACCTTGGCATTCGCCCAATTCAAAGACTCTCCCAGACCATTCGCACCCATTTCTCCGCGCTCATGCAATCGCAGCGATTTGCTCACCGATTAATTCTGGGCTTTCTCCATGGATTATTACCCTGCGGACTTGTCTACACCGCCGTAGCGGGTGCGATGGCTACAACGAGTGCGTTGCAAGGCTCGCTATTTATGCTAGTATTTGGAATAGCTACGACACCAGCTCTTGTTGCTGTTTCGCGTTTGACTGCCTGGGTCAAAAAACGATGGAGCATTGGCTCTTACAAGTATATTCAGGCATCAATGATTGTGATCGCCTTTCTCGTTCTATTGCGCGGTGCCAATCTCGGGATTCCACTGCTCAGCCCGAAAATCAATACGCCCAAAGCAACCATGGAATGCTGTCATAAGCCGGTATAAAAAAGGGCCACCAAACGGCAGCCCTTTTATACTATCAAAACGGAAACTATTACATCTTCACATTATCCTTCAGGATGTAGCCTTCCTTACCACCCATCAATTTGATTTTTACGAAATCACCATTGTCGCCAAGGATTTCGAATTCAGTGTCTCCCGGTACTTTGCTTACTACCGAAGCACCCTTTTCAGGACCGGCCAACACTTCGTAACGGTCAGACTTGCCACCGCGAGTCTTCACCGACTTCGCTGTAGCAGAATGAGCACCACCCTTCAACTCGTTGATTGGAACTGTAATTCCGATACTTGCCAATACAGGCATTTCATCCAACTTCTTCTGTCCATAAGTCAAGTCCTTTCCGTACTCTTCACGATCAATTTCGGCTGCTTGCTTGTAAAACTCAACCGCCTTTGGGAAGTTACCATAGATAGTGTAGATATGACCGATGTTACATAATGCTTCAGCGCAGTATGGATCTGCTTCTACTATGCCTGTGTAGATTGTAAAGGCACCTTCGAAATCCTTCTGATCCTCCATTAACTCCATGGCTTTCTTTCCCTGTGCAGAGTGTTCCTTCACCTTCACTTTGCGGAAATCCAACTTCGTTTGCTCGAATTTAGGAGCGATATAATCTGCAGCCAATTTCACCAAAGCATCAAAAGCCTGATCAACCAACAGATTCGTTGCTGTCATGGCCGTCCAGTTACCCGTCTTAGCATCATAGGTGGATGCAGACTCGCGAGTTGCATCCTTAGAGAAAATCGCCAATACCTGACCGGTATTCACAGAGATAATTTTCATTGAAACAGTAGCCTTCACCTTGCGCACGCGGCGTGTAGAAGACGACTCATAGTTCTCAGTCCAGTTGGTATTACCGGAGATGATAGCATCAATACCCAGGATTTTACCTACCTGAGCTGCTTGGCTATCATCAATAACACCTGACATGCTTAGCGCCTGCTCCTTGAGGATTCGCTCCATTTAGGTGCGCTCTACGAAAGAGAAAATAGAAGTCTTAATGCCCTTTTGAAAAGTTTCGCCCTCCTCGGTTTTGAATACACCGACACTCACACGCTCCACACCACGCTTATCGTCCATCCACATCTGCACGAGCTGATCGGTGGTCTTTTTACCGCGGCCATCATAACGATCGTAGTAATAATTGTTATTCTCCTCACCGAAGTCAAGCACTGCAACTCGCTTCACGCCTTCCAGCGGCTTCTCAGGAGCTGAAATTAAAAAATAAGGCTTCTGAGCCTGAGCAAGGGTGGTCAGAACCAACGCTGCCATCATTAAAAAAATTCTCATGGTGTTTAGATTGTTCGTTGTGATTTGAGTGCGCGAATTTAGCACATCAACTCCCCATAAACCTGACCTTTTTAATCTCTTTGCAATTCCAACCCCCGAGCCCGCCAACTATACTAAATTCGCGGAAATCCATTGCGAATGGAACTGAATGAAATCATAGAATTCCAAGCCTCACCCCAGATGATTGCCTCCATTATGGCCATTGGGGTGCCCAAATCTTTTGCGGAGGGAGATATCATTTTGAATGAAAACGCTCATATCCGATCCATTCCAATTGTTACCCGCGGAAGTATTCGTGTGATGCGCAGCGAAGGTGATGAAAAAGAAATCCTACTCTATTACATAAAATCCGGCGAAAGCTGCATCATGTCATTCCTGGGAGGAATTCACAACGACACGAGCAAGGTCAAAGCCATCGCTGAGGAAGAAACCGATATCCTATTTATTCCGGTAAATAAAGTCAAAGAGCTCATCAAGGAATATCCCGAGTGGCTCGACTACATCTTCCGATTATACCATCAACGATTTGAAGAATTGCTCGAGGTGGTGAATGCGGTGGCGTTCAAGAAAATGGATGAGCGGCTCATGCTTTTCCTCGAGAAAAAAGCGGCAATTAGCAACTCGCGCATTCTATCGGTCACTCACGAACAACTCGCGGCAGAACTGGGTACAGCTCGCGTTGTGGTGTCTCGGCTACTGAAGCAAATGGAAGTTGAAGGACTTGTTAAGCTTGGGCGAAATAAAATTTCACTCTTGTAACAAAAGTCACTGCTGCACTCAAACTACCAAAGCAAGTTTGCATCATACAATTTAAAACTATGAAAGCAAACATGGGAATACTCGATCGCATTGTGCGCATCGTCTTGGCAATTGTTTTTGCCACACTCTTTTTTACAGAAACAGTAGCCGGCACCTGGGGCATCGTGCTCATGGTATTAGCAATAGTCTTTGCTCTAACTTCGGTAGTGAGTTTTTGCCCGCTCTACGCGCCATTTGGAATCAGCACCTGTTCAACGAAAAAATAACCATGGCACAAACATTTTCAGAAATCATTCAAAGCGAAACACCAACGCTGGTCGACTTCTTCGCCGAGTGGTGTGGCCCCTGTAAAACCATGGCGCCCATTCTGGATGAATTAAAGTCAGAAGTTGGTGAGCAGGCAAAGATTATCAAGATTGATGTCGACAAAAATCAGCAAGCCGCTCAAGCCTTTCAAGTGCGGGGAGTACCTACACTGCTACTCTTTAAAAAGGGCAAGGTGGTGTGGCGACAATCGGGCGTTGTTCCGGCGTTTCAGCTAAAACAACTCATAGAGCAGTTTCGCTAGAATTACGAGATGCGCACCCGTGGATCAATCCAGCCATAGAGGATATCCACCAAGAGATTGATGACCACGAAGGCCATAGAAATTACAATGACACCTCCCATGACAACGGGTAAATCCTGATTTTCAATGGCGGTAAACATTTGCTGACCGAGCCCCTTCCATCCGAAAACAAACTCCACGAAAATGGCCCCGGCAAGCAGCGAGGCAAACCATCCGCTGACAGCCGTAATGACAGGATTCAGTGCATTGCGCAATCCATGGCGAACAATGACGTCAAACTCAGATAAGCCCTTTGCTCGTGCCGTTCGAATAAAATCCTGCTGCAACACATCAAGCAATGAACTTCGCGTCAGTTGCACAATGACCGATAGCGGGCGAATCATCAAGGTAATTACCGGCAGAATCATGTTACGCAAGTCCAGAAACTCTCCCCTCCACACATCCACACCATAAAGACTACCTGTCATGCTTAGGCCCGTTCCCGGAAGTACAAGTGATGCCCGCAAGAAGCTCGATGACGGAAGACCTCGCAACATAAAATAGCCCGCAACTCCAACCATTAAGCCCAAGGTGAGTAACCATGAACGAGTGATGAGCAGCGTCCCAAACTTCAGCGTGGATTTTCGCAGCAAGAAGAATAAGAGTATCACATACAATAAAACGCTATAGGGCAATGCTATCTGCTCGCGCCAAACAATAGCTCCCAACCAAGCCACGAGCATTGCCACAAAAAAGGATGGTCCTGCCATGCCCAATGCCGAGGTAAAGAGAATCAGCCGATCCCAAAAGGTATCCTTTTCAAGTGCTGCGAAAATGCCCAGAATCAATCCGACAATCATCGCCAAGAAAATGGACACAAAGGCGAGCACAAACGTTCCTGGCAACACTTCACCAATTATCGCAGCGACGCTTTTATCGGATAAAAAAGAGCGCTTGAGGTATGGCGATTTGAGATAAACAGACCAGCTTTTTCCCACCGGAAGAATCTTGAATCCGGATAATTCCTGCTGATCAAAAAAAGCACGAGAGGTGCTATCCGAACTATGGATGGCAAGCGGCGACAAATCATTTACGTAGAGAACGAATCGCGCAGGCACCGGAAGATCCAAATCAAACTTGCGGCGCATATTGGCAACGGTTTCCTGCGATGCATTTTCTCCTACCAAATTGCGAACGGGATCCCCGGGTGCCAGGTTGAAAAGAAAAAACACGAGCGTAATCACACCCAGCAAGACCAATACACCATATCCCAACTTTTGGAATAAATACGCGATCACGACAGTAAGCTTTTTGGGGGAAATTAGTACGACCGTTCACATGTGTCGAACAAACCACCGAAAGTTATGCACGCCCTGCTGCTTGCTCCTTCATCTGTATAAGCGCAAATACAGCATAGTTCAGGATATCGCGATAGCCGCTGTCAATCCCTTCACTGACGAGCGTAACTCCAGAATTATCCTCAATTTGCTTGATGCGCAAGAGCTTCATCAAAATAAGATCGGTAAAGGAAGAAACACGCATATCGCGCCAGGCCTCGCCGTAATCATGGTTCTTGTCCAGCATCAACGCCTTTGTCTGAGCGACTTGCGCATCATATAAACTCGTTGCACGCTCTGTTCCCAGCTCATGCGTCTCATCCGAGGCCAACTGCATTTGAATGAGCGCCATAACCGCATAATTGATGATGCCCACAAACTCATCGTGTATGCCTTCTCCCACCTTGCTGGTTCCCTTTTCTTCCAAGGTTCGTATGCGCTGAGCTTTGATAAAGATTTGATCGGTCAAACTCGGCGTGCGCAAAATGCGCCAAGCCGTGCCGTAATCATGGGTTTTCTTGGTGAACAAGTCACGACAGCCGCTGATGACATCATCAAACTGTTTGGCGGTTTTTGCGAGAGTGGCGTCCATATTTGCATGCAAATTTGAACCAACGCAGGCCAGAAAACACAATTTGATGGGCGAACTATCACCATTTTTTGAACTTTCCTTTCACGGCAGATTGCTTTCCCTGAAGCATCCGCTTGTTATGGGCATCCTCAATATCACACCCGATTCCTTCCATGAAGGCAGCCGCGTTGCTTCGTTGCAACAACTCATTGACCGCGCCGGAATCATGCTTGAACAAGGGGCTGATGTGCTCGACATTGGCGGACAAAGCACGCGTCCGGGTGCCACGCGCATCAGTGCCAATGAGGAACTGGATCGTGTACTGCCCGCATTGAGCGCGATTCGCAAACACTACCCGAATAGTACCCTTTCCATTGACACGTTCTATTCGGGTGTAGCACTTGAAAGCTGTCGCAACGGCGCCGATATCATCAACGATATTTCCGGAGGAAGTCTCGACGCGAACATGTTTTCCGTTGCCGGTACGCTGGGCGTGCCTTACATCCTGACGCACATTCAAGGAGAACCACAGACGATGCAAGTGCAGCCTCGCTACGATGATGTCACCGGTGATATCATGAATTACTTCAACGCTAAAATCCAAGCACTCAAGCAGCAGGGCGTCCATCAAATTATCCTTGACCCCGGATTCGGATTTGGAAAATTAGCCGAGCACAACCTGCAAATCCTGCGTAACCTGCATGTTTTCGGAACACTCGGCTATCCTTTACTGGCAGGGCTTTCACGCAAAAAGACCTTACAAACGATTATTCATTCCGATGCCGACCATGCTCTGAACATTACCACATCAGCCAATACGATTGCGCTCATGAATGGAGCCTCTATTTTACGCGTACATGACGTAAAAGAAGCAGCCGAGGCGGTCGCACTCTATAAAGCAATGGTTGAAGCATAAAAAAAGCTACCCGGCAGGTAGCTCATTTTTAAGTATAAGGAGCGAAACAATCATAGTACCTAGGCGGCTCAAGGCTGCTTAGGCAGTTCCGTTCGGTTGTAAGCCGAACAGGAAGTATGGGTTGTTCCGCAGGATTGTACAACAACGCCCAAAGTGAGCAAGCCTAGGAAGACAACAATCAACCGCTGCAGCACCTCGTGTTTCCATTCATTAATTGGGTTCATGGTATTGTTATTTAGGGTATTTATCTAGTTCTTTAGTTTGAACGCTTCAAGGCGAAAGAATGTTTCAGTTGTCGGTGTTTACTTTATCAACAATCGAAATCATCACTTCATATTGGGATTAGGGTCTTAAAAACAACCACGTAGAAACCGCGGTCATTGAAAAGACAACCCACCGCTTCAAACGCTGTATCTTTTCCTGATTCAACATAGCTAATCGTTTTTAGTTTTTCAGTTCAAGCCGGAGGCGACTCGTGCACTGTTGAACGAGTGAGGGAAGAAAAAGGTTACAGCTAGATTAAATCCGACGCTTACACGCTTCGAGCGTATTCATGAGGAGCGACACAATGGTCATCGGGCCTACTCCACCCGGCACCGGTGTAATAAAGGAGCACTTCGGTGAAACGCCTGCAAAATCCACATCACCGGCCAATCGGAAACCACTCTTTTTGGAGGAATCAGGAACCCTAGTAATCCCCACATCGATAACTGCCGCGCCCTCCTTCACCATATCGGCAGTGAGAAACTCAGGCTTGCCCAAGGCCGCGACAATAATATCTGCCTCACGACAAAGCTCCGGAAGGTTTGTTGTTTTGCTATGAGTGATGGTTACCGTGCAATTGCCGGGATTCGCATTGCGTTGCAATAAAATGGACATGGGCAAACCCACAATATGTGAACGACCGATAACCACACAGTGCTTTCCTGCTGTAGGCACCTGATAGCGCTTCAGCAATTCCAGTATCCCAGCCGGCGTGGCCGGCAAATAGCAGGGTAATCCAAGCGCCATGCGGCCTACATTTTCCGGGTGAAAACCGTCGACGTCCTTTTCCGGATGGATGGCCAATAGTACTCTGTGCTCATTGATATGCTTGGGCAAGGGCAATTGAATAATGTAGCCGTCGATGTCAGGATTGTTATTCAACTCATCTACCAACTTCAATAAATCGACCTCACTGATATCCGCCGATCGCTGCACAAGCGTTGACTGAAATCCCACCTCCTCACAAGCCTTAACCTTGGCATTCACATAAGTCAGGCTGGCTCCATTTTCTCCAATAAGCACAGCAGCCAAATGAGGAACACGATGACCCTGAGCCTGGAGTTGACGCACTTCTGCGGCAATTTCTTGCTTTATCTGTTTGGAAGTGGCTAAACCATCAAGGAGAATCATAACGGTGGGGCTTTGGGCAAATATCTTGGAGGAACTTCAATTTTCGATTACCACAATAATAATTGCTCATAAATGCCTGTTGTATTCTCGGACCAACTTGTGTTGAGGATTTTATTCATCATCAATTGCAATAATTCATCCTTCACTCAACCTTGGCCATTAACCAATTTTTATACTTTGCCAAGGGTTTATCCTTCTACTTTTACCGCACGATGATTTTTATGAAAAAACAGTTCATTCTCGGCGCATTGTTTTCTGCAGTATGCTCGCTGCAGACGTCAGCCCAAATCAAAAATCCTTCTGAAACAACCGAGAAATTTGCCACGTTGCTCAATTACATCGACCTGATGTATGTCGACACAGTGCAGGCCGCAGCATTAACCGAAAAGGCCATTATCCACATGCTCGAAGAGCTTGACCCGCACTCGGTTTATTTATCCAAAGAGGAAGTGCAAAGCGCCAACGAGCCACTGCAGGGAAGTTTCGACGGCATCGGCGTGCAGTTCCAAATATTGCATGATACCATTTTGGTGGTTGAGCCCATCCAAGGCGGACCGTCCGAAAAACTGGGCATTCGCGGTGGCGATAAAATCGTAAAAATCGATGGCGAAAACGTTGCCGGTATTGGCATCAAGAATAGCGACGTCATGAAAAAACTCAAAGGACCGAAGGGTACTAAAGTGACCGTTGGTATTGAACGAAACCGAGAATCCGACCTCTACTACTACACCATCGTTCGTGACAAAATCCCCATTTATTCGTCTGATGCCTCCTACATGGTAGCACCCGGAATCGGCTATGTCAAAATCAGCCGATTCGCACAAACAACGGCCGAAGAAATGCGCAAAGCCATCACCGAATTGCGCGCTGAAGGCATGAAAGACCTCGTGATTGATTTGCAGGATAATGGTGGTGGTTTGCTGGATATTGCTGTTGAAATGTGTGATGAGTTTATCTCAGGAGACCGCTTGCTGGTTTACACCGAAGGTCGCTCCTTCCCACGCGATGAGCGACGCGCCAATCCTGAGAAAAAAGGCATCTTCGAAAAAGGAAGGCTGATTGTCCTTATCGATGAGTCATCAGCCTCTGCCAGTGAAATCCTTAGCGGTGCGGTTCAGGACTGGGATCGCGGTTTAATCATCGGTCGCCGATCTTTCGGTAAAGGCCTGGTGCAGCGCCCCGTGCGCTTGCCCGATGGCAGTATGGTGCGCCTAACCGTGCAGAAGTACTTCACTCCTTCTGGACGTTGCATCCAGAAATCGTACGAGGACGGACTGGCAGAATACGAGAAAGACAAGGAAAAGCGCTTCAAAAACGGAGAGCTGTTCAGTTTGGATAGCCTCAACCTTCCTGACTCCTTGAAGTATTATACCAACTTAAAAAAACGCACCGTCTATGGCGGTGGTGGCATCTTGCCCGACATTTTCGTGCCTCTGGACACTTCTGAAAACAGTAACTACTTCAGCGAAATGTTGCGCACCGGTGTGAATAATGATTGGGTGATGAATTACACCAATGCACAAAGAGCGGCGCTGCTGGAAAAGTATCCAGACATCAAGGCGTTCACGGCGAAATACGAACTTCCGGAAAACGCCATGACGGAGATGATCGATATGCTCACCAAAAAGGACGTCCCTTTCAATGAGGCCCAGTTCAAGACTTCGGAACACGCCATTCGTCTTCGCACGAAAGCCTTGATTGCGCGCAACCTTTACGACAACGAAGCATTTTACGTCATTATCAATGATCTTAATCCGGCGTTAAAAAAAGCCGTTCAAGTTCTTCAAGATGGTACGTTTGAAAAGATGAAATTGGCCTATTCCGATTTCAAATAGCCTTGTTAAATTTGTAAATCAAAATCAAACTAAAAAACACAATACGATGAGTAATGGATTAAAAGTAGGAATTCTGGTGGTAGTTGCCGGAGCCCTTGGATTTCTCGGTTACACCCAATTCAAAAAGAGTGGTAATGAGATCGAAAGTCGTCCCGTAGAAGTAGCAACCGCGCCCGCAGGAACTGACGCGTCTTCTGCAGCAACAAACAATGCAATGGGAGCCACTGATAACGGTAATGGAAGCCAAACCAAGTTGTCGGAAACCCGAGCAAAAACAACCATGGCCTACGACAAGAAAGAACACAATTTCGGAACCATCAAACAGGGTGACCAGGTTGAATGTGTTTTCAAAATCACCAACACCGGTAAGGAACCTTTGATTATCGAAGAAGCGCATGGCTCTTGCGGTTGCACTGTTCCTGATTATCCAAAAGATCCAATTCCTGCAGGAGAAACACGCGATATGAAAGTGAAATTCAACTCTGCAGGCAAGAAAGGCGACCAGGCTAAAACAGTAACCATCACAGCCAATACTGATCCTATTCAATCGATGATTACCATCAAGGCCAATGTTGATGCGCCTGAAACAACGGAAGACAAGAAGAAAAAATAATAGGCTTTGCCCCATTCAAAAGGCTGCTCTGCGAAGGGCAGCCTTTTTTATTGCCTCATTCCGTAATGTCGCATGATCAGTCCTTCGAAGAATCTATCCGGCAAGAGTTTCATCAGCCTATAAGCCCAATGAGCCATGGGAGGCGCAATACGGTAGCGCAACTTCGGATTGCTTAGTTTAAGAATTTTGCCTACCTCCAGCGCTATTTGTTGCGGATGAATACCCCCGTTGACCTCTTGATTCACTTGTTGGTGAATACGGTCATAATCACGTCGCAAAGCAGGACTAACACCGGCAACAACTACACGATGATGATTGATTTCAGTGCGCACATCCCCGGGCTCAACAATAACTACCGCGACACCGCTTCGCCGTAACTCCTGACTGAGCGATTCACTAAATCCTTCCACAGCAAACTTACTGGCACAGTACACACCCCGAAATGGAAGGGCCATTTGCGCTGCCATGGATGTGATATTGATAATCTTACCTCTACCTTGAAGGCGCATTATCGGTGCCGCGTAGCGACAGGTATTCAAAACGCCAAAGACATTGGTCTCAAAAACCGCTCGAGCCTCTGAATCAGTGGTATCTTCTACAGCGCCAATCATCCCTAGTCCGGCAGCATTCACAAGCACATCCACTCGACCATATCGCTTGATTATTTCATCGAGAAGCTGTTGCACTGACTGTTCATTAGTGACATCCAACTGCACTGGCCACACATTGGATGGTAAATGCTGCGGTAGTGTTCTTGCACACGCAACAACTTGACAACCCTGAAGGGCAAGATGAGAGGCTATGGCATGGCCAATACCTCTGCTGGCACCGGTCACCCAAACAATCTGTTGTTCTTGCATAAGCGGTTTCCTTAACCCAAAAGTAAAAGCCTCTGACCTTGTCGCTTTATCTTAACCGCAAAATTGACGAACATCATGGAAGTCACCGACCTGCTGAATGCCTTTGAAAAAGAAGGCTTCTATGAATGGAAAAACTTTCTGGACGAAAGCACTGCCAACGCTGTGAGAGAAGAATTACTGGACACCGAGCTTCAGCAAGGCTTCAAACAAGCAGCCATTGGCAAGCAAGAATCGACACAGGTGAATAGTTCGCAGCGCACAGACTACATCCATTGGATAGCTTCAGATTCAGCGCTTCCTCATACAGCAGCAGTATTTCAAATGCTTCAAGAAGTTATTTCCGAACTGAATCGCAACTTCTATCTCGGTATTCGTGATTTCGAATGTCATTATACACACTATCCTCCGGGAAGCTTCTACAAGCGCCATGTCGACAGACACCGCACAGGTTCGTCCAGAATTGTTTCGTTTGTATTGTATTTAAACACCGAATGGCAGACCAATGACGGTGGAGAGTTGATCATTTACGAAAACGAGCGTGAGGCAGCTGTCATTCGACCCGAATTGGGCACTCTAGCCATTTTCCTTAGCGAGAAAGAACATGAAGTGTTGATCACCCATCGTGATCGCATGAGCATCACAGGATGGATGCTCACCGAAACAATCTTGTAAACGAAAAAGGGTCGCCGAAGCGACCCTTTTCTATTTGCAAAATTTCGATTACTGAACAATGAAGCGGATGCTGTGAACATCACTTCCAATTTGCAGACGTACTTGATATACACCTGCAGCAGCACCCATCATGTCTACTGACTCAACGCGCGTTGCGCTCACATTGCCCATGTCCTTGGTCATGATCACACGACCGTTGTTGTCGATGATTGTGTAAGCCATTGTTTCACCGGCCAAGCCCTCGATATTCATCAAGAATTGACCATTGTTCGGGTTAGGATACATGGAGATTGCATAAACACGACCCAACTCATTCACACCGGTAACCATGATTGTTTGAGAAACTGTACAACCGTTATCATCGGTTACTGTCAACACATAGTCACCTGCCTGAGCTTCCGTTGTCAAGCCGGTCAAATCCTGACCATTAAAGCTGAATCCTCCGGGACCATTCCATGAATACTGATAAGGTGCAGTACCGCCGCTTACAGAGTAAGGGCTGCTACCTCCGGCATCTTCATCGATTGGATTAGCTGACAAACCGTTGATTGAAAGTGCCGCAGCCGGAGCGCTGATGGTCAAACCACCAACAATTGCAGAACACTGGTTGGCATCATAAACAGTGACTTCAAAAGTACCTGCTCCGAGTCCGGTGATTGGATTGGCCGTTGACAGAGCACCGCCATTAACACTGTAAGCGTAAGAGCCTGTACCGCCTGTCGCCGTTACCGCAATTTCACCGCTGTTATCTCCAAAGCAATCAACATCTGAAGTAGTTGCTGTAGCCTCAACTGCAGATGGTTCAGTAATGTTCTCTGCTGATGCAGCAACATATGCACACCCATTGGCATCGATAATGTTTACAGTATATGAACCTGAACCAAGACCGGTGAAGCTTGGGCTAGTATCTGCATTGGTAGGTGTACCATTCAGCGCGTAGGTGAATGGGAATGTTCCGCCGACAGCCTCAATGTTGATAGCACCATCGATCAAACCATTACAAGAAATATTATTCGTGGTAACATCTGCACCAAGAACACCCGGCTCTACAACTTCTACCGTTTGAGAAGCTTCACAGTCGTTAGCATCACGAACACTTACGACAATTGTTGCATTACCCAAATCTCCGATGGAATTCACAGCTGTGTAAGCACCACCGTTGAAGCTGTAGGTGAATGCACCGGTACCGCCATCAACGGCAACGGTAACCGTACCGTCGGTATCACCATTACATGAAGGACCATCGATTTGGGCATCGATGATGATAGCCGGAGCTCCAGCCACTGTAAACGTATACTCCGCTGTGCAACCATTTGCATCCATAGCATAGATGGTATTCTCACCTACAGGTACAATCACACTGAAATTGGCTGTTCCACCATCAATCGGATAAGTACCATCGTTAACCAGAGAGAAATTCACATCGCCCGTTCCACCGAACCAAGTGATTTGCTTTGAGACCTCGGTTGAATTGTAGCACGCTCCAACTCCCGTCGCTGAAGCTTCCATGAAGATGGCAGCAGGCGCAGTAATGCTGAAGTTGTTTCCTTGCGCTGAACAGCCGCTATTATCAGTAGCTACGAAGTAGTATGTTCCTTGAGTCAGACCTGTGTAGTTCGGTGTATTTACCACTACCGGATCGTTGTTTCCATCCACAACTGCGTTACCTGCAGCCGTGTAAAGCGCGAAAGACAAGTTACCTGTTCCACCACCGTAGTTACCTGCAGGGGTTGATACAGAACCATTGTTGTCACCTGCACATTCGATCGCTGCTCCAACGCTGCCGCTCAATGTAATGACAGGTGTGTTGATGGTGATGGATGAATCAGCTTCGCAAGCGAGACCATCCGGGTTTGCCAAAGGATTGTCAAAACGCGTGTCACGCACTACTAAGTTGTATACTCCATTACCAAGACCAACAAATGAATCAGTTCCATCATCGGATAAGCCCAAACTCACTCCATCTACAAAAAATTCATAGAAACTCTGTGCACCCGTTGCAACAACAGAGATCGCACCTTCATTTGAATCATAGCATAAAGGACTTGCTGTAAGAGTCGCTGTCAAATCCAAATCGCATTGAAACAAGCAAAGACCATTATCGTAGGTTGCTGATTCGTTGAAGTTAAGCGCCGTGTTATCTGTGCAACCGGGAGTACAACCGGGATTGCTGGAGAATTCAAATGTCTGAGAAATTGCTTCAGAACCTGCACCGGTGTAGTTAGGGAAAACCTGTAGGTTGAAGATACCACAAATGTCACCATCGGTAGTAATCTGACCGAGCAGTACCTTATTCGATGTGCCTGCAATACAGCCCGGGTTGTCTGTCAAAACGAACCAAGCGCCTCCAATGGGCGTGTTCACCACGAACTCGCTCGCTGATCCATAAGGAGTAGTTGCGAATGCCTGGTTTTGCCAAGCCTGGTTAGAGTCTTCCGCTTTGTACACCGGATTTGCTGCACCGTCTCCGTTGCAAGTGATGCCGATAGTCATGTAAGAATCATACTCAGCGAGCGGTTGCTGAGTGTAAATAAGGCAGGTTGCAGCATCGCCTGTTGCACCACCCACCTGGAAATTCCAGATTCCTTGGCCACCTACTGACAGTGAAAGTGGGTTGTTCGAATCACCGGAAACCGTTGTAACACGGTCCGTTGCGTTGGTGGTGTTGGCATAAATTCTCCATGTGGTATGTCCGGCCGGATAGTTAGCCACAGAACCATCTGCGGTGTAGAAAGGCTCAACAGAAATTCCTGTCACCTGAGCATTGGTAATGGAATAACCACCAACGATCAAAGCGATAAAAAGTAATACTCTCTTCATGAGTTGTTTGGTTTGGATACAGATTAATGTTTGTTTCAACCGCCAAATATAGGAGGTCAGGTTAGTGGAAAAAATTTTTCTTTAAACATTCTTGCAAAGAAAACGGCCTCGGTTCTACCGAGGCCGTTAATGACAGGAGAGAACACTATTCTCCGCTCAAATTCAATTATTTAACAATCACATTCACCACTTGTGTGTGTGAACCGTTTGTCAGGGTCAGTGCATACATACCGCCGGCGATATTCTCGGTATTCAAAACAACTAATTTCTGACCATTCACAAGGCCTAAGTTTTCCTCGATTACAGTTTGACCAAGGCTGTTGATCAACGTCAACTTCACGCGCTCCGATCCAATCACGTTAAAGGCAACGTTCAATTGATCTTCAGCAGGAACAGGGTAAACCTGAAGGTTGGCTGCAACTTCTGCCTCTTCTACTGCTGTCGGACCGCAAGCCTCGCACGTATCGAAAGTCCAACAAACGGTGATTGGGTTGCCATCTGCACGCACCAACTGACGGTTATCGCTAAAGGTGCCATTGTCAACGCCACATCCGCCAATAGCAGAGAAATCAGCTGTTTCTTCCGTGAAATCAGTACCACCCGGAGCACCGGCGCGGAACTTATAGAAAATAGAACTGATACATACTTGCGGAACTGTTACAGACCAAGTGCCGTCGCCGTCATTATCTTCCATTTGAAGCGCACCATCCTGCCAGTTAGGCTGAGTGAAATCACCCATTACCCACATCACTTCTCCTGCATCTAAAGTCAAAGCTCCCGGACGAATTTGGAAAGTAACATCACCAGGCGCTACAACTGCTCCGCAAGGCTCAGCAGAATTGAAACATACAGCAGGAAGATCCTGCGGAGTCTCTGCAACAACCGTCAATTGACGGTTACCAATACCTTCCCAACCACCATCACCAATGCGGAACTTGTATTCGTAGTTACCGGCAGCTAGGTTCAAGGTAAGGGTCCAAACACCATCGCCGTCATCATCTGACATAGGAGCTCCGGTTGCCCAATCAGCTACAGTACCCATCAAATTAACACCGGGAGAAGTATCCGCACACGAAGCATTCATGTCTACATGGAAAGTGACAGGCACAGGCTGTGAACATGGGTCACATGAGCTCCAGCAGAACACAGGAAGTACCGTGTTGGCATCGGTAATGGTCACTAAACGGTTTCCATTTCCTGCACCGCACGGACCACTGATTGTTTCATTCGGGAAGTCCCATGAAGGACCATTGATAAACTTAAACTCAATTGGATCAGCAGTGAAGGTTGCGATTAACCCTTCCCATACTTTGTTTCCGTCCCAGTCTTGAAGTGGAATGAAAACATTAGGGTCCCAGCCATTGAAACTTCCGTTCATGTGAACACCTGTTGGGTGAACGTCCTCTCCGGGTTCGCCGCCAATACCATCAGCATCCAAGTCCACTGTGCTCATGTCAACACGAACACGGATTGCACTTTGACCGCAATCGGCACATTCACCATAACATACCGAATAAGAAACAGGATCATTGCCCACCATGATTTGGCGGTTACTGTTTCCATTCACTTCTACTGTGCAAGTCTGTGGTACATTTTCAGCAAAAGGCCAATCATTACCATTGACAAACTTGAACTCATAACGTCCGGGTTGCAACAACAGCGTAGTTGTGTATACCATGTCCATATTGTCATCAGTCATGATACCTGAAACATCGCTAGGAGTCCAGTTTACGTAATTGGGGTTCTCCGCAACATTATCATAGTTCGGATCTTGGAAGTTACCCACAACATGCAGACTGTCAGACATACCAACAGGAAGCATGCTCACATTAAATGTCACCGCAGTCTGCGCCGAAACGCCCGCCATGACCATCACACTCAAAAGACTTAAGTAGATTTTTTTCATAATTGTTTTTGTTAATTGGATAGTTCGTGTACTTTGAACACTTTGTGCCAAATGTAGATACTTTCGCATTTGTCAAGCACACCGATTTATTTTTTTATGAAACGATATTTTCCACACTTGCTCATCACTTGTTTAATCCTATTGCAAGGCTTCTTAAACAACATCAATGCACAAGGCGTAGTGCGCGCAGACCCGCCCAACTGGTGGACAGGTATGAAACATAATAAGGTGGAGATTCTGTTTAACGCCGATTATATTGGAAAATGTAAGCCATCGCTTGAAAGTAATTACTGCAAAATCCTCCATTCAACACAACTCCCTAACCCTGATTATGTGTTGGTTGAAATCGAAATTGCGCCGGATTGTCCTGCAGGAAATTTGGAATTCCGCTTTGCCTCCTCTCGCAGTGACTACAGCTACTACTTTCCCATTGAACGCAGAGCTGCACAACCCCAAAAAGGACTCGACGGATCTGATCTCATCTACCTGGTTTTTCCCGACCGTTTTTCCAATGGAATTCCATCCAACGACAACAATTCAGGGATGCTCGAACCCAAAGCAGATCGCACCGAACTCAAGTCGAGACATGGGGGCGACATCCAAGGCATTGCAAACCACTTGGATTATTTCTCGCAGTTGGGAGTAACTGCGCTTTGGCTCAATCCGGTGCTTGAAAACAACCAGCCTTACGAAAGCTATCATGGCTATGCGGCGACAGATTTATACAAAGTAGATCCGCGACTGGGCACCAATGATTCCTACAAACAACTGGTCAATGACTGTCACCAAAAGGGCATCAAGGTGATTTGGGATGTTGTTTACAATCACTGGGGCAACGAGCACCACCTGTTCAAGAACCTGCCCGATAGCAGCTGGGTACATTGGTTTCCGCAGTTCACTCGCACGAGCTACCGCGCTGAGACATTGATGGACCCCTATGCCAGTAAAAGCGACCGCGACATCATGACCAACGCATGGTTCGACAAACACATGCCCGACCTCAATCAACAAGACCCTCATCTGGCACGTTACCTTATTCAAAATTCGCTGTGGTGGGTGGAATATGCCGGGATTGATGCCTTTCGCATTGATACCTACGCCTACCCCGATCAGTCCTTCATGAAACAACTCGATGAAGCTATGCGATTGGAATATCCCGACTTCTTCTTGTTTGGTGAAACATGGGTGCAAGGTTCGCCTGTGCAAGCGTGGTTCACTGAAGAGGCAGCTGTGAAGAAAGACTTCAACTCATCGTTGCATTCCGTTACCGACTTTCAACTTTATTATGCCATCACCAAAGGATTGCGTGAGAACTTTGGTTGGGAGGAAGGATTTCGTCGCATTGAATTAACCCTTGCGCACGACATTCTCTACAAAGAGCCCAACAACCTTGTCACCTTTCTGGACAACCACGACCTGAGCCGCTACTACAGCATGATGGGGGAAGACATGTCAAGTTTCAAGATGGGGATTGCCCTGCTCTACACACTGCGCGGTATTCCATCCATTTACTACGGTACCGAAATTTTGATGAAAAACTTCTCGGATCCTGATGCCAAAGTGCGCGAAGATTTTCCCGGTGGTTGGCCCGGTGACGCATCGAATAAATTCTCTTCATCCGGACGCAACACCAAAGAACAAGAGGCCTTCGACTTCTGTTCCATTCTGGGTACATGGCGAAAGTCAAACCCTTGGCTGGGCCAATCGAAACTTATGCAGTTCGTTCCCGAAGACAATACCTATGTTTATTTCCGCTATGACGACAAGCGCACCGTGATGTGCGTGTACAACGGAAACGACAAAACACATACACTTAACCTGAGTCGCTTTAGCGAACGATTGGGAAATGTGAAAGTCGGAAGAGATATCCTGAGTCGGCGAGAGCTTGCCCTTGAGAAAGAGTTGGTGTTGGCACCCAGGTCGGTAATGGTGCTGGAGGTGAAATAGGATTGTAGGATTGGGGAAAATCGTTGACGTGTGAGTCTAGACAGGATGAATTTAGAACAGTGTCAACTATTTCTAGGAATGCTCATACTGTGCTCACTTCTCCGAAGGTGATGGGTTTGAGGCCTAACGCCACAGTGAGTATGACTGTCGCCCACTACGTCGTTCGGGCCATGGGAGAAATTGCCAAGCACCTTCTTCGGAATGGCTAATCCCTGACGCAACGAACTGAAAACCCATTATGCTTATTTTGAAGGCTCCGAACCGCGCCACCACTGCTGTAATCTAGCACACGGAACCAGGCCTGGTCGGTATCGAAAGTGGTTGAGCTCCATAAATAGCCAAATTGGCCCAACCAGAAATAGCTACCTGTGAAGAAGCGCACCCCCCCGGTGACTGCAGAAAAACCACTGGAATTGGTGGCACCTGAGTTGGGTGCATACCAAACACCCGTACCCGCTTCGATAGTGCCTGTACTTTTCATTTTTTCACCTGCATTATTTGTATTGACATCTCCGCCTTGTGCAAGCGGGTCGAGAAAATTAATAAGCGTACTATATTCCAAATCCGTTGGCACATGCCATCCCGAAGGACACAATTGTCGAGAATCAACGCACGCATACCAATTGTAAAGCCTACCGTAGGGGCAGGTGTAATTCACGTCGTTATTACAATACGCCCAGGCTCCACTGGTCGTAGTTTGCCAAGTGGCATCGGTTAAATTCGTCGATATGGCAGCGCCATTTCGGTAAACGCTCGTTTTCAGATTCTCGGCCATCCACTCCTTCCCACCAATAATAATAGTCTTGTATACATTGCCTTGCTGGTCGGTCATGGTTCCGTATGTAAGCGAAGGATTATGCACATTGAGGGTTCCGCAACTATGAGCTGTTGAACCGGCCACAATTCGCGTGAGCGTGCAACTCTGCCCGCCCAGGCTCAACGCAAAACTCGCAGTACCGACTCCACTTGGTGTACCGGTTATCGTATAGTTCAATGAGCCTGAGCCATTGGCCAATGTGCCTGCTGCAAGAACAGCCGTCAAGCCGGTAACACCCGATGAGCTGACACTCTGCGAGCTGTAGTTTGCACCATTACCTCCCGTATAAGGCACACTGCTACTAACACCACTAGCTGCCGAGCCAACAGTGAGCGAACCGTTGTTCACTGCGCCGATGCAATCAAAAAAGGTTATGGTAGCGACGACCGCATTCACAGTTCGCGTAAGTGTACAACTCTGCCCACCCAGACTCAACGCAAAACTCGCATTGCCGCTTCCGCTTGGAGTGCCAATTATCGTATAGCTCAATGTGCCGGAACCATTGGCCAGCGTGCCGGATGCAAGAACAGCGGTTAAACCTGTGACACCCGTAGAGCTCACACTCTGCGAGCTGTAACTTGCACCATTACCTCCTGTGTAATTCACAGCGCTGCTCACTCCAATAGCTGAAGTGCCAGCAGTGAGCGAACCCGTGTTGGAAGCACCTGCGCAGTTGAGCGAGGAGATTGTTGCAACCGCTGGATTCACGCCGATTGTGAGCGTACAACTCTGCCCACCCAGGCTCAGCGCAAAACTCGCATTGCCGCTTCCGCTTGGAGTACCAATTATCGTATAATTCAAAGTGCCTGAACCATTAGCTAACGTGCCCGCAGCAAGCACTGCGGTTAGGCCGGCAACACCCGTTGAACTCACACTCTGAGAGCTATAGTTCGCACCATTACCTCCCGTATATGGCACGTTACTGCTTACACCCGATGCTGATGAGCCCGCTGTAAGCGTTCCTGTATTTGAAGAACTTGCGCAGTTGAGGGAAGTAATACCCGCAGGGCAAACACCTCCATTAGTCCATAATAGTCCATTGCTACATAAGGTAAGCACTTGCCCCGCGCTGCCCGGGTTGAGCGTCACCCACGACGAGCCATTCCAATACATGAGTTGATTCGTAACCGTTCCGTTAGAAAGTCCGGCACCGGCAGGTCCTTGAGGGCCCGTTAATCCAATAGGCCCTTGAGCCCCGGTGGCTCCCGCAGGACCCGTCAATCCGATTGGACCTTGAGCGCCTGTAGCACCGGCAGGGCCAGCAGGCCCAGCAGGCCCAGTCAATCCGATTGGACCTTGAGCGCCTGTAGCACCGGCAGGGCCAGCAGGCCCAGTCAATCCGGTTGGGCCTTGAGCGCCTGTAGCACCGGAAGGGCCGGCAGGACCCGTCAATCCGATTGGACCTTGAGCGCCTGTAGCACCGGAAGGGCCGGCAGGACCCGTCAATCCGATTGGACCTTGAGCGCCTGTAGCACCGGAAGGGCCGGCAGGACCCGTCAATCCGATTGGACCTTGAGCGCCTGTAGCACCGGAAGGGCCGGCAGGACCCGTCAATCCGATTGGACCTTGAGCGCCTGTAGCACCGACAGGGCCTTGCGGACCAGGTGTAGAACTGCCGCTTGTGGCAGCATAAATCGCATATGGCACGCTCAACAACTGCTGTGTACCTATATCAACAAAGCCTTGCCCGATATTAATTTCAACTTGCATGAACTTGCCTCCAACGGACCAATTCACGCTATTTAAGGCGACGTTACTGCCAAGCTGAACAGTAAATAGCCCAAGGGCATTGGTGCTCACCGTTTGTAACTCCTGCCACACCGATGGGCCATTGGCTGTGCCATCGTGAATCGTAAATCGCGCATTGAGCGTCGAATTGCTCAAAGCATTACCGCTCGCATCGCGCGCCACGGCCTGATAAGGCATTAAAGAAGGGGCCTGAGAGTAAAGAGCAATTGAAAGAAGGGTGAATGCCAGAAGTAGAATGGAGCGCACGGTATTTATATTTTAAACAAAGATAAATTGAAAATGACAAATTGAATGCGACAAGTGCAGCTTTTTGAGCATCAGGCCCCCCAAATCTTGCGATTGGTGCTGAGCGACGCAATCATTACCCTGGCGCACGCTCCCGTCGAGAGAAGGGTATCTTAATATTAATTCGTGATTTACACTTAACCTAACCTGAAATACTCGACTAAGACATCAACTCCCACAACAACCCCCGCCACCGCGCCGGCACCTCCATCGTGCGGCGCTCCTCGTAGTCGAAGCACACCAGCACTGAAGCGCCAGTGGCGCACAGTTGTTCACCACGCATGTAGCGATAGCCTAACGTGTAACTCTTATTGCCGATGTGTTTGCAGTATACATGCACATCGACCTTGTCATTGAAGTGAATGGGAAGCAAGTAATCCATTTCGTTGCGCGCTACCAGAATACCTTGCTTGTTCCAGTTCCACTCATCGCCTACCAGTTGGTGAAAGAAATGTATGCGCGCTTGCTCGGCATAGGTGAAGTATGTGGCGTTGTTGACATGCCCCATCACATCGATATCAGAAAATCGAATGTCTATTCGATACGGTTTCAGCTCCATGTTATTCTACTTCGATAACGAGCCCTTTCAAGTATTCTCCTTCGGGATGATAGATGCTCACCGGATGGTCCGAGGGCTGATGCAGTTGATGCAGAATACGCACCTTGCGACGAGCAGTGATACCCGCAGCCATTACACTGTCGTGGAAGAGTTTTTTATCGATGACCTGCGAGCATGAAAACGTGAAGATGATGCCGCCCGGTTTGATCTGACGAATAGCCGCTTCATTGATGCGGATATATCCCTGCACCGCTTTGTGGCGTGCGCTCATATGCTTGGCAAATGCCGGAGGATCGAGCACAATCACATCGTAGTCTTCTTTGAGCTGCTTGAGGTATTCCACCGCATCAGCTTTGATAACATCGTGAACAGGAGCTTCAAAACCGTTGAGCTTTGCATTGACAACTGCCAAATCGAGCGCCTTCTGACTGCTATCGAGACTATGCACTAATGTTGCTCCTGCTTTCAATGCATACACAGAAAAACCACCCGTATAGCAAAACGTATTGAGTACCTTTTTTCCTTTTGAAAACTCACCAAGCAACTTTCGGTTTTCACGCTGATCGATAAAGAAACCCGTCTTTTGTCCACCTTCCCAATCGACATCAAACAGGCAACCATGTTCTCGAGCAATACTCTCTTGCTTCGAACCTTGCAGGTATTCACCCGCTGTGCCCGTGCCCTTACCTCCAACTTTCTCGTCGCCTCGATCATAGACTGCGACCAACTTTCCGCCGTAGATACTCATCAATGCCTTCGCAATTACAGCTCGCTGCTCGAACATGCCGGCACTGTGTGTTTGAATGACTGCCGTGCTGCCGTAGATATCGATAATCAAACCGGGAAGTCCATCGCCTTCGCCATGCACCAATCGGTAGATAGTAGTAGCCTCATTATCGACCCATCCTAATTTTTTCCGAAGTTCAAACGCATTTTGCAATTTGCCCTGCCAGAATGATTCACCGCCATCGTAGCCTTCGAAAGAAAACACACGAACCGTTATGGAGCCATCCGCGCAGTGGCCTGTGGCGAGATACGCTCCTTTGCTGTCGCATACCTCAACAATATCACCATCGTGCGCTGTTCCCTCAACGCTTGCAATAGCACCACTGAACACCCACGGATGAAAGCGACGCAGCGATTGCTCTTTGCCCGGCTTGAGAATAATTTTTGGAAATGACATGGCGGCAAAGCTACCGAATTGAATTGCGCTTAACCACGAATATGCGAATTAAAAAGTGAAGATTCTCACTTGCATGGACTTCAGATTTCAGGGCAACCCCAACCTGCCTTGCTCATCCATCACAACCTCTTGCACATCGAGCTTGCGGCGGATAAACTCAATCACCTGCGATGAGTCATACTGTGAAAGAGCATGAACAGCCGATTCAATGCTTATTGGCGCAGTAAGCAGTAAACGAAAAAGATCTTCTTCCAGTTGATGCATTCCCTTTGCTGTTCTTTTTGCACGCTCCTCATTACGACAGACATCACAACTTCCGCAGGGCTTTGGAAAATCTTCGCCGAAATAGCGCAGTAACTGCACGCTTCGACAGATTTCACGATTCAAATAATTTTCCATGGCATGCCAGCGTTGCTCGTCACCTTGCTTACGCACCTCATAAACCTCTTTGGGAATACGCACATCTTCTTCGCGCATGCGTGGTGCCAGAAATGTAACACGTGGCCGGTCTGTCTGCTCGCGGTAATCAATAACTCCCAAACTTGTAAGCTGAGCCAGCATACTTTTCACTTCTGAAAACGTTAACTTCAGCTGCGTCGCAATATCGCTTTCACGAATGATTACAAACTGATCAAAGAGTCCTCCATACATACGCAGCAACGTTGCGATAAATCGCTCCCACTCGGGATGAGCTACTTGAAAACTATAGAGCCCACCCTTATCCAACAGCAACATCAACCGAGAGGGGGCATAACTTCCTTCATCAAAAAACAAAATGCCACTTAACGAGAGCAGTTGCAGCGCTGCCACCACTTCGGCAGGCTTACTGTCGGTCAACTTAGCAACTTCGCCAAAGTCTATTTCAAAGACTTCATCCTTTCCTGCACCAATGGCTAACTGCAAATGAGAACCCAATGCTCGATAAACGGCTCGAATTTTTTCATGCGACGGATACTTAACCTCCAGCTGCTGCTTTGCTCGGCGAAGGTCACTGTCATTCCACAACAGAACCGCATGTGCTTGATGTCCATCACGCCCTGCCCTACCCGCCTCCTGAAAATAGGCTTCCGGTTGCATAGGCACGTCGGCATGCAACACCAAGCGAACATCCGGCTTATCGATACCCATTCCAAAAGCATTAGTGGCACAAATCACTCGCACTTCGCCTTTCATCCAGCGATTAAAGGCATCGCGTCGCTGATCATGGGTGAGTCCCGCATGATAAACCCCACTCGACATTCCACGCTTCCATAAATATTCCGCCATCGCATGGGCGCGTAAACGAGATGAACAATAGACAATGGCGCTCCCTTGCATCCTTTCCAGTATCTCCGCAATCTTCACATCCTTGTCTTCGTGATACAATACGTTGTAAGAAAGATTGGTCCGTGCAAACCCCGAAGAAATTACATGTTGTTTTCGAAACCTCAATTTCTGCTGAATATCTTCAACCACCTTGGGAGTTGCACTAGCGGTCAAAGCCAATAACGGCACATCCGGGAATAGCCCCCTCAATTCGCCAATGCGCAAATAGTCAGGCCGAAAATCATAACCCCATTGGGAAATACAGTGTGCCTCATCAACGGCAATGAGCGACAATTTCATCTTTCGCACACGTGCAAGGAAAAGCTCATTTTGCAGCCGTTCGGGAGAAACATACAGGAAATGAACGGTGCCATAAACCGCATTGTCCAAGACCCGGTCAATCTCCCGAAAACTCATGGATGAATTAACGGCATGAGCTGTCAGCCCGCGTTTACGAAGGGCTTGAACCTGATCATTCATCAATGCAAGAAGTGGCGATACCACCAGGCAAACACCTCCCCTACACATCGCCGGCACCTGAAAACAGAGCGATTTACCACCACCGGTAGGCAACATGGCCAAGGTATCCACTCCATCGATAGCCGCCTGCACAACCTCCTCCTGAGACGCGCGAAAAGCATCGTAACCCCAGTACTTCTTTAGTATGTCATGTTGAATAGCCATGAGAACTCAGGACAATGATGCAACGATAGCGTAAATAATGACAAGTGGCGAGTGGCGAGTGGCGAATTCACTCGCCACTCGCCACTCCCTTAACAGCCTTTCACAAATAAATCCTGCTCGACCGCGTTACATGGCACAGGATTGGCAATCACCCAATCGTCTATAAAACTTCTCGCAAGTTTGGTTTTGGTTAAGGTTAAGGAAATGCCCCCGGAAACGTTCGGGGGTTTTTCTTTTTATAACGCCCTGAAAATGATGACTAATTAAAATTTCTTTTAGACAAAATGTCGAAAAATGCAACCTGAAAAGGAAATACCCCGTTACAAAGGGCATAATGAGAAACAACGAACTAACTAATCGTGACATGTACATACCACAGGAGTGCATTCACTACAAGAGACCTTGCAGAACTCTGAGAAACACTACCTAACCTAACTTTAAACGTATGCTGGAGTATTACAAGGCTGTTTTGGGCAATGTGACGTTTGATACAATGCTCTTTCGAAAAGAACTCCGCAAAGCAATGCGCGAACTCATAGCCGACGATCGTGTCCGGTTAAGAGATTGGCTCAAGCAGAGCGGTCACGTCTGAAAAACTAAATAACTTAAACGAGTTCTCTTGAAAGGGCCGTCCAACAGGATGGCCTTTTTCTTTTTAACTCAAGGAGCCAAACGATTGATATACCACTCGAAATCCTGGTCAACGCGGTAAATCAAGCGATCATGCAATCGACTCGGACGACCTTGCCAGAACTCGAAGTAATGCGGAACTACATTGTAGCCGCCCCAATGCGGCGGACGATCAACCGGTTTACCCGAAAAGTGATTCGAATATTGCGTTACAGCCTCTTCCAACTCTTCACGAGAACGCATTTCTGAACTCTGAATGGAGGCCCATGCTGCTATTTGACTTTCACGTGGACGCGTCGCAAAATAAGCGTCACTGTCTGCATCGGAAACGCGCTTGGCTACGCCGTAAATCCTAACTTGGCGTTCCAGTGTATTCCAATAAAAATTCAAGCATACCTTATCAGAATGTTCTAACTGCATTCCCTTTGCACTGGTGTAATTGGTAAAAAAAGTCAACCCTGAACGATCGAATTTTCTGAGCAACACAATGCGCGCATTCGGAAATCCATCGGCACCAATCGTCGTCAGACTAAATGCATTGTAATCCTTGATTCCCTCTTGCTCTGCTTCTTTCAACCACAACGACAGCTGGTCAAACGGATTAACCGCCGCAGTGGATTCAAGTAGAATACTACGATTGTAATCGTATCGTGATTGCTCAATATTGGCTTTGTAATCGTACATGGATTTGAAGAATGGTAAGTTGCTTCAAAAATATACTCTTATCCTATTCATCTTTGTATCTCCATGAATTTAGCCCTTGATTCTTATCAGCATCTTCGTTCGACGGCACAAGGCCTTCTGCTGTGCGCATTGCTTTTGTTTACCTCATCGGTTATTGCTCAAGGTCCGGCATTTACCCGTCGCGATACCCTGCGCGGAACACTCAACGACAATCGCTCGTGTTACGATGTAAAACACTACGACTTATTGGTGCGTGTCGACACTTCTTATCAATCCATTTGGGGCGAAAACACCATCACCTTTAAAGCGGAGCGCGACTTTCGTGTGATGCAGGTGGATTTGTTTGCCAACATGGTTGTATCCAAAATAACCTTTCAGGGTGAATCACTTAAACTAAGCCGTGAGTTTGATGCGATAAATATTGAGTTCCCGCATGATTTGAAATCAGGCGAACATTACAGCATAACCATTCAATATTTCGGCAAACCGCAAATTGCCAAGAATCCTCCATGGGATGGCGGATTTATATGGGCCAAGGACAGCCAAAACCAGCCCTGGATTGCCGTTGCTTGTCAAGGTACCGGCGCAAGCCTCTGGTGGCCATGCAAAGACCATTTAAGTGATGAGCCTGATAGCATGGACATCCGTTGCCAGGTGCCTTCGAACTTGACCTGTATTTCCAATGGACAAGATCGTGGTGTATACCGTGATAAGCGGGGAATTCTGACCCATCATTGGCACGTATCGTATCCGATCAACAATTACAATGTCACACTCAATATTGGAGACTATGTCCAACTGCATGATCACTACACTGCTTCTGATGGTGACACCCTGGCACTTGATTATTACGTGCTGCGCGGTAATGAGGAGAAAGCACTCAAGCACTTTGAACAAGTCAAACCTATGTTGGCTTGCTATGAAGAGTACTTGGGTAAATATCCCTTCTGGAACGATGGATATGCGCTTGTTGAGACTCCCTATCTCGGTATGGAGCATCAAAGTGCTATCGCCTATGGAAACCGATTTTTATCCGGATATCTGGGAGGTGACCGCTCCGCTCAACAACTGGATTTTGATTACATCATCATTCATGAAACCGGTCACGAATGGTGGGGAAATAGTGTGAGTGCTTCCGACATTGCCGACATGTGGATTCACGAAAGTTTCTGCACTTATTCCGAAGCTATCTATGTGGAATGTCGATACGGATACGACACGGCCATGAAGTATGTAAATGCGTTGCGAGGAGATGTTCGCAACAGCACTTCGATTATGGGCATTTATGGTGTCAATCGTGAAGGGCATTACGATATGTACGTTAAAGGCATGCTTTTCCTCAACACACTGCGCCATGTCGTTAACAACGACTCACTATGGTGGGGAATGATTAAAGAAATGTCGTCAGAGGAATTTCGACTTCGAGTAACCAATTACGATGAAGTCGTTGCGTATTTCAATCGTAAAACAGGCATCAATATCAGCCCTTTGTTCTCGCAATATGTTAAGCACTATCGCCTACCACGTTTAGTCTATTCAACCCGAAAAAAAAGAAAGAAAATGGTAACCACTGTGAGATGGGAAGCTGATGTCGCCAATTTCAGCATGCCAATCTCCGTTTTGATTGACGGGCAAAAAAAGCTCGTTCCAATCACATCTGTAAACGAGAAAATACAATCCGTTTCACCGCCTGAATTTGACCGTGAGCACTTCTATTACGAATTGAAAAAAGTAATTCGCGATAAGCGTACCCGCAGACCGGAAAACTAGCGCAGAATAAACATACTGCCTTCCTGCACATTGCGCTGGCCATTGCGCATGACGTATTCTACCCGCCAGAAATAATAGCCATCGGCAACGTAGGTATCACCGGCATCGAAACCACCGGTCCAAACGGGGTTCAAATCCGTCGATTCGAATACAACCTGCCCCCAGCGATTCATCACCTTCGCGTTCAGCGATTGAATATTGCGGGTGACAATTTGCCAAACGTCATTGAGTCCGTCATTGTTCGGGGTAAAAGTTGTCGGCGTAAATACGGCACTTTCACAATCCTCGAAAACGACATCAATTGAAGCCACGCGCGTGCCGCACTCATTGGTTATGGTTGCGTAGTACGTTCCCGGCTGATCCACTTCGGTGTAAGACAACTGACCACCGTGACTCCACAAATAATCCGCCTCCAGAGGACTCGTCAAATCGATAATGTATGTCTCCCCGATACATGCATATTGCGTGCTTGGCGAATTGAAATAAGGTAGAGGGATTACCTCCACTTCTATTTCATCGCTTATGGAGCAACCCTCTTGTGTGTATGTGAACATGTAGGTTCCCGCAGAAACGACTTCAAGCTCTTCAGCCTGTGAATACCCCTGCCATTGTCCTTCATAGCCGGCCGTCAACACTGCAGACTCATCCTGACATATCTCGACATCAGGCCCCAAGTTAATGACCGGCAACACAACACCTTTTACGAAGAGTGTGTCATAAGTTGTGCAACCTCCATTAGTAACGGCAACGTCGTAGGTGCCTTGCTGAGCAATGGAAATGTCCGAGCCCGTTTGGCCGGTCGACCATTGAACTAAGTCCCACATTATTCCCGCCGAAAGCTCTGCTGCGCTGCCCGGGCAAAACCGCACAGTATCCGGAAAATCTACATTGGGATAGCTCACCTCGTTAATGAAAACAACATCATTGTAAACACATGCCAACGGCGATGTAAGCGTTATTAAATAAGTTCCCTGTGCATTAACTACTGCTGTTGATTGATTCCCTCCGCTCACGATATTGCCATCCAAAGTCGACCATTCCAAAGAGGGATTGGGGCCTGACACTTCAGGATTCATCGTAAACTCACCGCCTTCGCAAAAGAAATCATCGACTCCCGCAGCGACTGAATAAGCTTGTTCAACCGCAACATTCACCGTTGCCGTCGCCTGCTCTCCGCAAGCATCTGTCAAGGTAATCGTGTACAGCGTCGTTGCGTCCGGCGTTGCTGTTACCGTCGATCCAAACGTGGTGTTTAATCCGGTCGCAGGTGACCACACATATGCGCCTGTCGAGCCTGTTGCCTCAAGCGCCAAACTTGCGCCGGGGCAAATCATACTGACAGCAGCGACAGCAACATTCGGCAGTGCTATCAGCGTCAGCGCAATTGTATCCCGCTGCTGACAGCCATTGATATCCGTTCCTAAGACAATATACTCAGCAGGTGCAGCTATCGTAACATTCGGATTAGCAACAGTCGAACTGCTTAACCCGGTTGCAGGTGTCCAGTTATAAGACAGGGCGCCGGCCGCGCTCAGACCAAATGGCTGGTTGGCACAAATCTCTTGATCGGGTCCAAGCGTAACGATAGGTAATGATGCCTCGGTAATGAAAACATCATCCGAGTAAACACAGCCTAAAGGAGAAGTGACCGTAATTGAATAGGTGCCTTGCACATCAATGGTAAGACTCTCTTGATCACCTGCGCCATTGATAACACCATCGATGGAAGTCCATTGAATTATTGGCGCTGCTCCATTTACAGCAGCGCTCAGCAACAGTGATTCACCTTCGCAAAACAAATCATCCAATCCGGCATCCACTGAATAACCGGATTCCACCGGAACCGTAACCGTTGTATCCGCAATTAAACCGCAAGCGTCCGTGACCGAAACCACTATATCGGTAGTAGCCACCGGACTTATGGTGAGCGATGGCGTGGCACTAATTTCTGTTCCATCAGTAGCAATCCAACTCCAGGTTCCAGTGCTTCCCGCTGCATCAACCGTTACGAATTCACCCGGACAAATAGTCGAAATTGCATTGACACTTAGGAAAGGTTCTGCACTTGGAGTGAGCGTAACCTCTGCAGTGGATTCACATCCAAAAACGGATGTCCCAACCAGCGTATAGGTTATTGGAGCCTCAACGGTCGCTTGAGGATTAGCGTTTGTTGCATCATCCAGATTCGTTGCGGGTGACCACAAGTAGCTGTCTGCCCCTGTAGCGCTCAACGAAAAAGTTGTTCCGGGACAAACATCACTGTCAGGCGAAATAGTGAGCACAGGCAAGGGTTGTACGTTCACGGTCTCGTTTAGGGTTATCGGACAAATAGTACCGGAAGTGTACGTAATCACATGCGCACCCACACCGGCTAAAGCAGGATCGAACGTACCCAAATTGGGATCGACAATTCCCGGTCCGGAATAAACACCGCCGACTGTTGAAGCCATCAAATCGAATGCAGGGGTATCTTCACAAACATCATCCTGAAAGTTGACCGTGAGATTGGGCAACACTCCGACCTCCAGTGTTTCCGTATCAGGAAGGATACAAGGATCGGCGAAGCTCAGTTGAATGTCGAAGAAACCCTCCCCTGTGAGCGTTGGATCAAACGTTCCCAACAAAGCGTCAGTGATACCGGGCCCTGACCAATTTCCTCCGGCAATGTCAGCGGTTAATTGAACCACACCATCCTCGGCGCAGATAGGCGCCATTGGCGTGATGACCGATTGCGTTTGCGGAATATTCACATACGTTTCCGTATCGCTTTGATTACCGCCAAAGCAATCATTTAGCGAAGCATTTTCATCGCAATTGACGGTAATATCGAGGGTGAAATCAATATTCTGCCAGGCGATTGGATTTCCCTGGGCATCCGTTAGAGAATTTAAAGAAATATTCAGCGATGTGGTAGAGTCCGGGATGTAGACATACGGATTACTATTCCACTCATAGCCGAAGGAGCAGTTTAAAATTGCCGGAGCAAATGCCGGCGCCACATTAAAGCTGGAAGCGGAAGCAGCGCTGCACGAATTATCAGCAATGTTTGATGAGAAATTTGGAGGGGTCGTGTAACTAATTGTTTGGGAGGCACCACACAAATCGAAACCTACAAAAGTGATCGTCGCATCGGTCAATGTCCCAACGTCGATACCCACGCAGTCGTAAACCTGCACCGTCCAACCACCATTCATGGCATCACATCCATAGATACCTGACCAATTGACGGGGGTTGCGGTTGGACCATACGTTCCGTAGGTGCCTGAGAGTCCATTGACGCCCGAACAAACATTTATGTTGTTCGTTGATTCAGTCGAAAAACAAAAGTTGGTAAAGTTGTTTGACGGGTTGCACGCCCCGCCGGGGTTAGGCATTAAGGCTAAGGTTGGACTTCCGCATGAACTTGGTCCCTTTAAATAAAATCCTAAATCACTGACGTAGGTATGCGTTCCTGTAAAGCAAACCGTAATCTGAGTGTTGGCATCTATGACCAATTGCGATTGAGGCAGATTGCTTATGGGAGTTATCTGTCCGGGCGTAAACGTTGCCGAAAGAGCAATAGGACCGACACAGTTTGAGGGAATCGGCTGCACGTCCACCGAAGGTTCCTGCAGAATCTGCGCAATCCAGGCACGATAGCAACCAACGATGACGTTGCTGCTGTTGCGCACTGAAACAAAATAAGCTCCCGGCTGCAGATTGCTGATTGTCGATGAAGCCTGATTGTTTTCGGTTAGATAGGACGTCCAATTGAAACTGCCGGTTGTGAAGCGGTACCAAACAAAATTGAAAGAGCTTCCGGCAACTTCCGGGACAACGGTCAATTCACCCAATTGCCCTGTGGGAAAATAATAGATGGGATCGTTGGGTTGGCCATCCGTGTAGCTGGTCAATCCCTCGCAGCCCGTTGAGCTTAACTGTCCAAACAGCACTCGGAATGCACCAAGTAATATCAGCGTCAATATGAATTTTAAGGAGGCAAGCATAAATCGCTACTGATTTCTCACTTTTGCGGTAATTAAGCGACGGCAATTTAAAGACAACCGTCGTTTTCACTATCGATTATTCGCATGAAATCACAACTTAAATCCCTGATTGTTGCAGTCACAATTGCTGTCTTTAGCCAATCACTTCTCGGACAAGTCAATCACGCGCTGGGCTATGTGGGTATGCGTTCTGCACGCATTTGGCTAGGTACCGATCAAGAGGATCCCGTTGCTGTGGCAGTTAGTATTCCGGGAAGCAAGGCCCCTGAGCGCTACTTCAAAGGACAAACACGGGTAGAATTGGGCTTCAGCTGCGTGTTAGAAGTCACTGATTTGGAGCCCGGCACTACCTACTCGTATCGCGTCTTCATTGATGAGCCCAGCGGCTATGCCTCTTCAAAAGCCTACACCTTGAAAACGCAAGAGCTTTGGCAATTTCGCAAGGAAGCACCTGACTTCACTATGGCCATTGGAAGTTGTGCCTTTATCAATGAATCCGCTTATGACCGACCCGGTGATCCCTACGGTGGCGATTATCAGATTTTCGACACCATTACCAAGAAAAAACCGGATCTCATGTTGTGGCTGGGAGATAACATCTACTTGCGTGAAGCCGACCTTGACTCCTACCATAGTATTCTGCACCGCTATCGCCATACTCGTTCGGTAAAAGAAATTCAGAACCTCATGCGCTTCTGTCCAAACATCGCCATTTGGGATGATCACGACTTTGGGCCAAACGATGCCAATGGATCTTACATCCACAAAGACTGGACACTGAATGCGTTTAAAAACTTCTGGCCGAATCCATCCTTTGGCCTTGGGACATCACCGGCGGAACTGGGAACCACTTCTCAAATGCAATTCTCTGATGTGGAAATCTTCTTGTTGGATAATCGCTTCCACCGAACCTCAAAAGACAGCATCGCCGGCAACTCGCCGACCATTTTAGGTGAAACCCAACTCAACTGGCTGCTTCAAGCTCTAAAACAAAGTCAGGCGCCCTTTAAACTTATCGCGGTTGGCGGTCAATTCCTTAACTCCGAAGCCGTCTTTGAGAACTTTGCCAATTACCCGAAGGAAAGGGATTTAATTATCCGTGAAATTGAACGACTGGATATTCGAGGCGTAGTATTTCTTACAGGAGACAGACATTGTGGTGAGCTTTCCATGCTCAAACTCAACAATGGGAATGTCATTTATGATCTCACAGTTTCTCCGCTGACCAGCAAAGCCTACGATATGTCAAAGGAGCCCAATAAGCATCGGGTTGAAGGAACCATAACAGCTGTGAGGCATTTCGCGACACTTGGATTTACCGGCAAGCGCAAGCATCGAGTCTTAACCATGAATATTTACGATTCTTCCGGAAAACTGCAATGGACAAGGGACATTCCTCAATGGTAAAGATTAATGTAGGCGCTCCTTCATGCGATAAAGGAATTCCTCTTCCAGATATTCACTTGAACCAAAATCAAGCATCTTCACTTTTGGTTCAACACTGACCGCCACTTCCACACGCTTCTCTTCTGCGAAGACTTTTACTTCTACTTCGTGGGGAGGTGAAAGAAAATTCCAACCACGCGTGGCTTGAATGAGACTTTGCTGATTATTCACAGTTGACTGGCGCAACTTCATCTCGCGGAGCACTTCCTGGGCCAAGTGCATCGCACGCTGTTTCGAGCAGTAAAACACTTTTGATGTCATGGTGAATGGTTAAGGCGTTTACAAAGATGCACAAAATCTTTAACGAACAAAACAAAACACCAGCGAAATCAACCGATTAACGATTTGTTCCGACAGTCTTAACCTTAATGTGAATTAAACAGTGAATGGTGAATAGTGAAGTTCACCCCATTCACTATTCACTATTCACTATTCACTTCCTTTCTATTTCCAATCGAATCCCATTGTATTTGGCTTGAACCTCTATCGGGGGATTGAAGTAGCCGAAGGCCAGGTGCGGAAATTCCTCCCGAATGAGACGCATCACATGGCGAATCCCCATACCGGGCTGCAATTCTGTAACGCCTATTTTACCTAGGTACCAATCCGGATCAATATTGAAGTTCCGCCACTGTATCATCGAAAGATCGCTGTACCGAATCCAATCGCGTAAAGCTTCGAATTCTTCCGGCTGATCGGTCATACCCGGAAAGGTGAAGTAGTTGATACTCGCCCAACCGCCGTATTGACGCACAATGCGCGCACTTTCTCGGATGTCCTCGAACGCGTAATTGTTGGGGAGGTAATAAGATTCATAAATTGATTTTCGGGCGGAATTGGTACTAACGCGAATCGAGTTCAGCCCGGCCTTCATCAACTCCTCAACAGCTTTGGGCTTGCTGCCATTTGTGTTGAGGTTAATGATTCCGCGTGATGTTTTTTTGCGAATGGCCAGAATGGCATCCCGCATAAGCTGCCATACGAGCAAGGGCTCACCTTCACACCCCTGACCAAAACTTACGATCGCCCGATCGGCCTTCTCCAGATGGGGAACCGTGAACTCTACGATCTCATCAACGGACGGAATAAATGCCAGTCGCTCTTGTGGCGATGTAAGTTCGTGCTCTTCGGGTTGAAACGAAATACAGCCAAGACAATTGCTGTTGCAAGCAGGCGACACCGGTATCGGGCACTCCCATCTTCCCATGAAGAAATTGCGGGCAGCAGGACAACAATAGCGAATACTGCAATTATTGCCCAGGTGTTGAATCAGCCTATTCTCGGGATGTTGCTCCAGTCGAACTTTTGTTTGCTCGATGATGTATTCACGGTCGAAATGCTCCAAATCCTGACGTTCATCCGGATCGATGCGAACCGCCGTGGTATAGAACTTACCGTCGAGCCAGCCGACAACGGTGTAGCAATACAGTGGTAAGGTTGGCGCTCCCTCCTCTTCTGTTCCGAAAGCTGCCATATAAAGCTGCGTATACGCCGGTGCATTCAATGCCGCAACGGCCTGCACATCTTCGCGAATTTCAAACTCTCCCGTGAGTGGATCCAAGCCGTAAGGCCTTCTACCCGGTAATGTAAACAGATCGCTACCGGTTGGTAGTTCAATAAAATCTTCCGGCTGCAGAGGATAAACTTCATACCCGCTTCTACCCACGGCCTGATAGCGTGTATCCTCAAAAATATTCCCCTCTTCATCGGCGTAAACCATGAAAGGAACACTTCGGGGATGGGCAAGCGATTTCATTCTAAGTACCGAGATTACTTAATAACACCTTTTTCCCGCATGCGTTCAGTAATTTTTTCTACCATGACCAGTGTGGCCGGGCAGCGCACCATATTGGGAATAAAGACCTCTTCAACTTGGTCGGCAAAATCTTTCCGGTGAAAATGCGGGAACTCCGCACAATCCGCAGGACGGATTTCATAGATAGTACACAACCCCTTCTTCTTGTCAAAATGCTGGCAGGGCGTGCTGTCGTTCATGATATCGCCGGTCTTCTCTTCTGTGTACAAATACTTCTCGTAGTACTGGGCTGACGTCATACCAAAATGCGCAGCTACGCGCTTAATCTCGGACTTCTTCCACGTCGGGGTCATTTCCATGCAGCAATGTCCGCAGGCCACGCAGCTAATCTCCTTCCACGTGTCTTCTGTAGCCGCTTTCACGTCCTTTAAAAAACCGGCAGGCTTCTTTTTTACTACGGCCCGCAAATCCTTAGACAACGTCTTTTTCTTTGCGCTTGCGCGACGCTTGTAATACGCTACATCAACTTTTTTCATCGTGGAAATTCTTAGAAGGCAGCTAAACTAAGTCGCCGCGATACGTTAGACCCTAACGGGATTCTTTTTTATTGGCCATGCATTGTTAATCCAATGCAGACTTTAGCGCATAAAAAAAAGGCAAGCCCCTTTTATCGCACCGCTACAACCGTCTGCCTTTGCTGCCTTCCGGCCCTGGAGGATTGGACAGGAGCTGGTCGTAAAAGACTTGCCCTTTGACGGCAAAAATACATCGGTTTCAACATTCCAACGTCGGATAATTCCTGAAATTGATTAAAAAAACTTTTGGGCTGGTTTACTTTTGACCAAAAGCATACAAAAATATTTATGAGAAAGAAGATGATTACACATGGCCTGTTGACCGGAATAGTGGTCACTATTTACATGGCCTTACTTTATGCTGCCGGCATCTCCTTCCTTTCGAACTGGTGGCTCACTATACTCATGTATCCTATTATTATAGGTTTGCTTTGTTACTTCACGGCTCGACTTCGCGAGGAATTTCAGGGTGAACCATTTTCGTTCAAGCAGACATTCCTGGTATTTCTATCGATGTCAATGATTGCGACGTTAGTTTCTACCATCTGGAATATCATATTGTTCAATGTTATAGATACCTCTCTTGCCAAAGAACTGACCGAGCTGATACTTGAACAGACACGCGATATGATGGAGAAATGGGGAGCTCCTGATGATACCGTTACGAAAACACTCAAGGAAATGAAAGATCTTCCCTCCCAATTCAAGCCACTTCCACAACTGAGAAGTTGGCTGAGCAGCGGTATTTTCCTTGCAATCGTTTCGCTGATTTGCGCGGCATTTCTGAAGCGTAAAGCACCTTCAAACCCCTTTCAGGCATGATGGATCTTTCACTGGTCATTCCACTACTGAATGAGGCAGAATCGTTGCCGGAACTTCATGCATGGATAAAGCGCGTTTGTGATGCACACAAGCTTCGCTATGAAATTATCTTTATTGATGATGGTTCCAAAGACAATTCCTGGCAGGTCATTTCAGATTTAAAATCGAAACATCCAGAGGTTATTGGCATTCGCTTTCAACGCAATTATGGTAAAAGCGCAGCACTCCATACGGGGTTTGAAGCCGCAAAAGGAAATGTGGTAATCACTATGGATGCCGATTTACAGGATTCTCCGGATGAGATTCCGGAACTCTACCGCATGATTACTGCAGAGGGACTGGATCTGGTCAGCGGTTGGAAGAAAAAGCGCTATGACCCAATTACCAAGACTATTCCCACCAAGCTTTACAATTGGGCTACGCGCCGCATGAGCGGCATTTATCTCCATGACTTCAACTGCGGATTAAAAGCCTATTCACACGATGTTATCAAGAGCATCGAGATTTTCGGTGAAATGCACCGCTACATTCCTGTGATAGCGCATCGTGAAGGCTTCAAAAAAATTGGAGAAAAGGTGGTTGAGCACCGCGCCCGCAAATACGGTACAACCAAGTTCGGACTCGAGCGCTTCATCAATGGGCCTTTGGATTTGATGACTATCATGTTCATCTCCCGTTTTGGTAAACGCCCCATGCACATTTTCGGAACCATAGGCGCTTCGATGTTCATGGTGGGATTGGCTCTAACCGGCTATCTAATCACCCTCAAGTTTCTGCATCTCTATGTATGGCATACAAAAGCTCCGTTGGTGGCTGATCAAGTGCCTTTTTATCTAGCCTTGACTGCCATGATTATCGGTACTCAACTCTTTCTGGCAGGCTTTGTTGGCGAGTTAATCACGCGCAATTCAGCGACACGTAATCAATATAAAATTCGGGAGAAACTTTAACGTAACGTTTCTTCATCGAAAGCATAAAACGAAAAGGGCCGCATTACTGCGGCCCTTTTTATAATGAATTCGATTGTATTACTGCTTAATGAGCGACTTCACCAATTGTGTCGTTCCATTGGTCAACTGCACCATATAGTAACCGGCTTGCAGATCGCTCAAGTCCATCTGAACTTGCATATTGGTAGCCGTTACCTGGTAGTTCACTGAGCGAACCAAACGGCCTTCAGCACCATACACGTTCAATGTCAAATTGCGCTGAGCATCCAGTGATGTAGCATTCACGATAATTCCACCGTTTGTAGGGTTTGGATATAAAGCGAACTCTACTTCCAAGCCATTGTCAAAGCCCAATCCACCACCTACATTGTATAAGCATGAACCGTCGTCATAAGTAGCTTGTGGGTTGTAGTTGTAAGCTGCTGAATCCATACATCCGGCAACCATTCCGCAATCAGAATTAACACCGATCAAATCTGAACCTGATGCTCCGTAATACAGTGAACCCTCTGTATACATGGTGTTCGAAGAAATTGCGTAGTAAGCGCCATTCCATCCGTCGCCCCAGCTATCGTTCATGACCACTTCGTAACATCCATCCGGAACGCATACGTAGTCGGTATACCAACCCCAGCTGCTGTAGTTGCCGCCTTCAGCGTAAACAACGCCATCAGCACCAACCAACGACCAACCGATTTCTGAACCCCAGTTTTGAGTTGAAATGGTAATAGACATCAAGTTTTGAACGCAGTTTTCGGGATACTCACACGACCCGTCATCTTCATTGGCCATTGGATTGTAGTTCAAGGCAAATGGATCTGTGCAACCAAGAATAGTTGGTGTACATCCTTCGGCATTCACCCCAAAGTAAGCAACGCCTGAACTCATATTACTGCCCAGTGTAAATGAACCGATGAATGAGCCATTGGCAAATACATCCATGTAGCCACCGCCATCCCATCCGTCGCCGAATGTATCGAACATCTGAATAGTGTAACAGCCGTCAGTTACACAAGCATAGGCTGATGCAACGCCCTGTGTTGAACCTGTAATCGTGTTTCCTGCTGCATCTGTAACGATGTATGACGCTTCATTCGCAAACGTACCGGGGTATAGCACACACTCGAGGATAGTTCCGGCGCAATCGGTAAGGATGATGCAAGAACCATCATCTACTGCAGCCAATGGGTCAAAGTTAACAGCGGTTGAATCCGTGCAACCAACAGTTGGGTACTGGCATGAGCCGTCGCTCATTGTTGCCTCTGCGTTGTAGTTCAACGCTGTAGGATCTGTGCAACCAAAAACAGATCCGCACGTGCCATCGATGCTGAATTGCACTGAAGCAAATTGTGCGTTGGCATCCGGATGCGCGTTGATGATTTGAACACCATTTACGTTCACCCAGAAGTAACCGTTGTACCAACCGTAAGGACCGGAATTGTTAATCATGTTTGCTGTGTAACAAACGCCGGGTTGCAGACAAAGTGATGCGTATACAATTGCAGCATTGTTCAAGCCACTTGCGTAGTACACCTCATTACCACTATCGTCAACGATTTGAAGTTCGACCTGATTTCCATTAGAAAACGTGCAGATGTAGAGACTAGCCGTAGCACTACCTGCACCATTGCAATATTCACATGAGCCGTTATCTATTGTTGCGCTCCAATCGTAGTTGATAGCTGTCTGATCAGTACAACCTTCAATTACACATGTGCCGTCGTCAGCGTTAGCCGCCTGGTTGTAATTCACTGCTGCAGGATTGGTGCAGCCATAGACGTAATAAAAGCAAGAGCCGTCATCGATTGTTGCGTATGGGTTGTAATTGGCAGCGGTGCTGTCCATGCAACCACTGTAAACGCAAGAGCCATCATCGGTAACTGCCGCAGGATCGTAATTAGTGGCATAATAATCCGTGCAACCGGCTTCACCATCACCGCAAGTGACATTCAATGTGAATGCTCCTGAGGCTGAGCCGAAACCACCCACTCGAATGAGGTAGGTTTCACCTGCAACAACGGGGAATGAAACTTGACTTTGCATTGCGCAAAAATCATCGTTTTGTACTAGGCAATATAAATTCCCTTGTCCACAAGAACCGCCATAGACATGGATTTTGGTATCCATATTACTGCCGCAAGTGGAAAGCGTAACGGTAACATTTTCATATGCAGTGTAAGAATACCACAACTGACCTGCTGTTCCAACTCCGGAGCATGCTGTGGCACCTGAGGTCTGGGAATCGTTTAGTATCCCTACTGTGTTGCCATCTTGGCTATCAACACACATTTCCAGCTCTATGGCCGTATCGCAGGTAGAGCCCGGAAACACTTGAGCATTCGCTACCGAAGACAATAGAACCGCGGCAAGCAAGACGAAAGAGTAAATAAATTTCATGTTAAAATTTGGATTTGGTCTAAAAATGATCGCTTAATGTTGAAACGATTAACTACAAGAGTAGGCATTAACTACCCTCCTCAAGACATAAAAATATCCACGTAGGTTGCATTCCTATTTATTGAGAATAGAATCAGGCAATAACACCGCTACCGATGAGCTCATCTTCTTTGTACCATGCAACAAATTGTCCCGCAGCAATTCCGCGCTGGGCCTCATCAAACAGGACATGAAGCGCGTCTTCGCGAAGAATAAGTTTGCACGGACTTAACTCCTGGCGATAGCGGATTCGCGCCTTATACTCCCGTTCCTCCCCTACCGCCATTTTTAAATCTTCACGAACCCAGTGAATGTCCTTTGCTAAAACACGTAGCCCTTTGCGCAGCAATCCCGCGTGATCTTCTCCTTGCCCGACATAGATTGTGTTTGTTTCCGCATCCGTGGCTAATATGAACAAGGGTAGCGCCTTACCCCCAATTCCAAGGCCTTTGCGCTGACCAACGGTGTAGTAATGCGCTCCTTGATGCTCGCCAATGACCTTTCCCATTGTCTGTGCGAATTCGTAACTGCGCGTTTGGAAAGATGTCGGATCCATCTCAACGCTCGGCTCGAAAAGCTTAGAATCGTCAGGAACTTCAATGATTTGTCCGGGCTTCGGCTGTAACTGCTGCTGCAAGAAAACAGGCAATTTCACTTTGCCAATGAAACATAATCCCTGCGAATCCTTCTTATCGGCATTGCCAAGTCCAATTTCCCTGGCAATTCTGCGCACTTCCGACTTTTGCAAGTGACCAATGGGAAAAAGCGCCTTCGAAAGCTGGTATTGATTGAGCTGACATAAAAAATAGCTCTGGTCCTTATTGTCATCGACGCCAGCCAGCAGCCTGTAAACTTCATTTCCGGCAGTGTCATGGATGACGTCCTTTCGACAATAATGACCGGTAGCCACAAAATCGGCTTTCAACGATTGAGCAGCTTTCAGAAACAGGTCAAATTTCACTTCGCGATTGCATAGCACGTCAGGGTTGGGCGTGCGACCTGCTTCATACTCCCGAAACATGTAGTCAACGATGCGCTCTTTGTATTCTTTGCTCATATCGAGCACTTGAAAGGGAATTCCAAGGGTCTCAGCGGCGAGCATGGCGTCGTTACTATCATCAATCCAGGGGCACTCATTATTTATTACCACAGACTCATCATGCCAGTTGCGCATGAAAATTCCCACAACTTCAAAGCCCTGCTCCAGCAGAAGGTGCGCGGCAACGCTGGAATCAACGCCTCCGGATAAACCCACGACCACTCGAGTTGCCATGGCCCAAAAATACAACCGTGGTATGTGGAACTAAAATTTCGCCTATCTTTAGCATGCCCGAATAATTGAACAGATGAGTAATTGTGTTTCAATGGGGCAACCCTTTTAACGTTCTTTCGTCTAACCCGTAACCCTTGTGGCTGAAACCAAGCAATTGCAAGCATTGATCGATGGCTGTCTCAAAGGAGACAGACGATCGCAGCAAGCGGTCCATAAGCTTTATTATGGAAAGATGAAAGCCGTTTGTATGCGATACACAAGGGACTCAGATCAGGCCAATGATGTGTTACAGGAAGGATTCCTCAAGATTTTCAACAATCTCGAAAAATTCACCGGCGTAGGCACGTTCGAAGGTTGGATGAGGAGAATTATGGTGAATTTGTCCATTGACCGCTTCCGCAAGTTAAAACACGATTTTGTTTTGCTGGGTGAAAATGATGACATCGAGCGATACAGCGATGACACGGAAGAAGTATTGGATGAATTGGATGAGTTAGAGGAAATCTATTCGATTACTCCCGAGCAAATAATTGATGCAATGCAGCAATTAACACCGGCCTATCGAACAGTTTTCAACCTTTACGTTTATGAGGACTATACGCATCAGGATATTGCTGAGGCGCTGGGCATTAGTGTAGGAACTTCCAAAAGCAACTACGCTAAAGCCAAAAAGAATATGAAGAAGTTGCTAATTAAGAATTTGCATCACGCTAAATGAAAAAGAATTTTACGCCGTTTGAGCGGGGATTAAAGGACAAGATGGAGCAGTTTGAGTTTCCTTACGAACAAGGGGCTTGGGCAGGATTGCAACATCAGATGGGCATGGCTAAATCGGGTGGATCGGTTTGGATTGTTTCGCTGATTTCTACTGTAGTAGTGTTATCAGGCACTGCAATTGCCATTTACCGTCAGCAGCATGTTCCTTCTACGGCGAAGAAAGCCGAGATTTCTGAACGTCTATCCTCTCCTATTACATCGATTACACGCGGAATTTCACATGGTGGATCCCTGTTGGTTCCAACTACAGCGAATTACACTTCTGCTCAATATTCAAACTCACTTGAAACACCGGTATTAAACATCTCAAATGTTTCCGGCGTTGAATCCAACGTGCAACTTGAGGCTTTTGCTGAGAATACTATTTCGCCGGCAACAACAAAACCTTCTAAGGATCTTGCGGTAAAAGCAGATAACGTCATTGCATTTAATTGTAACGTGCGACGTGCCTGCCAAGGTGAAGAAGTGGAATTCCAAACAACCAGCGGTCCGAAAAACGGAAGCTACTTGTGGAACTTCGGTGACGGTCACTTCAGTGACGATATCAATCCGAAGCATAAATTCGGCAAGGCCGGCCATTATGATGTGTCACTCTCTATTACCAGTGATAATGGCCAAATTAATACTACGGTCATTAATGATATGATTACCATAGACGCAGCTCCTGATGCCGATTTCACTTGGGAATTCGTTAATACGAATCCGGCTGCGCCCGAAGTTCGCATCATAAACCTCACCGACGGTGGTAGTAGTTACGAGTGGAGCAACGGGGCACAATCATTTGATCAGGCCAATGGTGCTACATTCAAGCTTAATACGGGAGGTCGTCAAATGATTGCCTTGAATGCGAAAAACGAGGCCGGTTGCTCGGACGGAGCGGTGAAGCATATCTCCGTGAACACCGATTTCACACTAGAAGCCCCGCAGTCATGGTCATTTGCAAAAGGGACTTTCATGCCGGCGGGATTGAAGAAAAACAAAGTTGATTTTTCGATGGTGATTCTCGACAGCAACGGAAACAAGGTTTATCAAACTACTTCTCGCCTTAAGGGTTGGGATGGAAAACTTCCAAACGGCTCCATGGCACAAGCCGGATCGCAATTCAACTACATGGTTATCATTACCAACGACCTTACTCAAGAACAGAAATATTTCAACGGACCATTTACAGTTTCTCCTTAACCAAAACTAAACTGCAACTGTGTTTAGAAAAAGCCGTAACAATTGTTGCGGTTTTTTTTGTTGAATACATGTGAACAATTTTCCACCTTAGTCGTACAAACACGTATGTTTATCTATAAAAATGTGTATTTTTGTCGGCGATTTAAGCTGGAGCAGGTTGAACTTTCGTGAAATTCCTAAACATTCTCATATTCTTCATCGGTATTGGTCTGGCAACGGGCATCAATGGGCAGTTTGTTGTATCGCCGTCTGATGCTGACGCCTGTCAATGCACCGGCAGCGTCACCTACACGCCTCCGGCGGGTGCTTCCGGCTACAGTATTTCCCTATTTGATCAAAACGATGAGCTTGTGCAGCAGGCCGGCAGCGTGAATGGCTCTTTCTCATTCAGTAATTTATGTCCCACTGTTTTTCACGTCGTAGCCACCTTAGCCGATGGAACCGTGCAGGATGACTACTTCAATGTGCCCGCGGGAGGGAATGACCCGGGAGACGCAAGGAAGGTCATATTATGTCAACAAGATTATAATCCGCCTTCTCCGGCGCCTCCTATTCCCTATGATTTCACTGTTGAATCATCTACGTTCAACAATTTAGCGATGTGGTACTATCCAAGTGGTTTGATACTCGCCACTAGCGAGCAAAGCTCATTGAACGCATCTATTTTGAACTCCGGTTGGTATACCTGCACTGAGAACGTGGGTTCTTGTCAAGTGACAAGTGGTATCTACCTGCAAACAAATGATCCCGGCACAACCACAACCTACGTCATCTGCGAATCGTATGAACCGTTCGAGATGATTGATTTTATGGAAGGGTCTCCGGACACCATAGGACAGTGGTACGACAGCGCCAATCAACCCGTATCAGGAGGGATTTTCAATCCTCAGACTATGGACTCTGACTTGTTTACCTATCTGATTGATAACCTCACCGGCTGCAGTTCTGTATTTCGTTCAATGTATGTTTCCGAACAAGTGCAGCGATCCGCCGGTGCCGATTCCACCATACTTGTCTGTACCGGCAGCTCCCCGTTCAACATGCTCAATTATCTTCAGGGTAATCCTGATGATGACAACCCTAACATTAATAACGACGGCTATTGGTCTACACCAAGCGGAGGCAATTTAATGCCCTTGGGTAATGACATGTTTAATCCTGCAACCATGGCTGCCGGCATTTACACGTATATCACAAACTCAGCAGCCCCTTGTTCAACCCAATCGGCGGAACTAACCATCACTTTCACCAACGACAACCCCTCCGGTTTGAGCGACAACATTCTGATGTGCTCTATTGATGGTCCCATTGATATGTTGGATTCACTCCTGGGAAATCCGCTGAACGGTGGCGTATGGACGAACTCAGCGGGACTTGAAGTAGACGGTATATTCAATCCGCAAACCGAACCGGCCGGTAATTACGAGTATTATTATCCGAACGTTGGCTGCACACCGGGCAGTTCTACCCTCACTATTAGCGTGGAAGCTCCCAAAAATGCGGGTGCTAATGGCACCGAGACCATGTGCGAGAGCGGTCCTTCACTAAACCTCAACAGCATGCTAAGCGCGAATGCAACACTTGGCGGTATCTGGGAATCGAACAACGCGGTCGTGAGTAATATGTTCATGCCAACCTCAGCGGTCAATGCAGCTTTCACTTATGAAGTATTCGGAACAGCTTGTCCGGATGATGCCGCGTCTTTCACTGTCTTCGTGCAACCGGCCGTGAATGCACTCAACGACACCACTATTTATTTGTGCAGTCTTCAGGATCCGATTCAGCTCGATGGCTTTTATAGCAATCTATCCAATGTCTCTTTTCAAAACATGGCAGGTGCCTCCATTTCGCCCATATTCGACCCCGAGCTCCTGCCCACACAGGATATCACGGTCATAAACATTAGTGGAAATACTTGTCCCAATCAGTCGTGCACCATGACTGTTACGGTGGTTAATCCTGTCATTGAAAATGGCACCAGTGATATTGATGTGTGTCGAAGCGCCACGCTTTTCGATCTAAACACCACCATTCCTGTGGTTGCTGTGGGTCTGGGCACTTGGGAAGATGCTTCAGGCATTGCGTCAAGCAATCTGGTTCCCATAGATTTTGTTGGCAATGAAACGTACACCTACACCGTCGTTCTTCCCATTTCTTGCGGAGGAGAGCAACGCACCATTGTGTTGGAAACGTTCACGCCGAATGATGCAGGTCCGGATGATTCCGAAGCATTTTGTTACACCGATGCAACCATCGGTCTTGGCACGCTGCTTCCGGCGTCAAATCAGTCCGGCGGACAATGGTTTTTCAATGGTGTTGAATATACCTCGAGCAGCTTCGACCCGGGAAACGATAGTCCGGGCAACTACATCTACCGATTGCCTACTAATGGTCCCTGCCCGGCTGATGAAGCTGTTCTGGCCATTACCGTCCAACAAGGAATTAATTACACAGCAGGAACTGATGTTCATGTGTGTGCCGGTAGCACTGCTCAAGCTCTTGGCGCGCCGGCTTCCGCGGGCACCACTTACACCTGGAGCCCGGCCTCAGGACTTAGCAATCCGGCCTCAGCACAGCCTTCGGTGGAGGTTCCCTCCTCGGTATTACAAACCAGCACTGTGACATACTCAGTGTTTGCAGACGACGGGGTTTGCACCTTCACCGATTACGTGAATGTGATTACTGAACCCAACCCCGTTTTAAATATTCAAAACATTTACGATCTGTGTTATGGAGATAATCTCACATTAAGCACACCCGGTGATGCCGCCTATCAGTGGACGCCTGTGAATATTTTTGACGATGCCAATAGTGCCTCACCAACGCTTCAACCGGCTGCTGATCTATATATTGGTGTTGTGGCCCAGAGCGACTTCGGATGTATTTCTTCGGCAACATCACAAATCATAGTGCATCCTTTGCCGGTGTTGATTGTTAATCCAACTCCATTATCAGGCTGCCCTCCGTTGAATCTTTCCCTAACCCCTGAAACCGGCAGCACCGAGCTTGAAGAAGTTGTTTGGTCAGTTCCCGGATTGGGTATTTTCATCGGCGATTCACTGGATATCGCGCTTCAGGCCGCCGGTGTTTATGATGTTCAAGCGACAGCCATTTCGCCCTTCAACTGCACACGCGATTACCTTTACGAAGAAGTGGCTGATGTCTTCCCGAAGCCATCGGTTGCTTTCACAGTATCGCCCGTTGAATTGACCACACTTGAACCCTTGGCAACGTTCAACAACCACACGGATGGGGCTGTGCATTACAATTGGACCTTTGATGAATATGGAAGTAGTGAACTGGAATCACCGGAGTTTGAATTCCCCAATGAGCGCAGCGACAACTTCCTGGTGTGTTTGGAGGCATTGAATCTTTTCGGATGTTACGACACGTCTTGTCGGAATGTCTACATGGATGCCCAATACGCAGTATTTGCTCCGAATGCTTTTTCACCTGATGGTGATGGCGATAATGACGTTTGGTTTCCTGTGATTCGTGGATTTCACAATGATGTTTACGAACTCATGATTTTCAATCGTTGGGGTGATGTGGTTTTTCAGACACAGGATCCATCAGAGGTATGGACGGGTGAGCACCGAGATGGTAATTATTTCGGACAGAACGAGGTCTACAACTGGCGGTTAAAGTTGCGTAAAGAGTTCTCAGCGGAAGACATTGTATACTCCGGCAGTATGATTTTAATGCGCTAAGCTCCTGTAACCTCGCATCGTTTGCGCTCGTACAACGAGCGTGTTTTCCTTTCAATTCCCACACATATCTTCAGCGAAAAGAATAAACAGTCATTGGCTGTTGATTCTGGCATACAGCCTGTTGTTTATCATTTCTGTTGATTCGATTGCTCAAGAAACGCGTGAACGCTCAGCACTCAAAGTTTATCTGCCGGAAGAAGTCAACTTTTGCATAAACCCCTGGTTGACGCTTTCACCGGATAGCATCGTGGGGGGCGTTGAGCCATATGCGTATCAGTGGTGGTCAGAAGACGGATTTTTGAGCCAAAGTGATACCTTGATTTGGCAAGGCAGCGATACAACAACCATTTGGCTGGAGGTTACCGATGGGGCGGGTTTCAGAGAGCGAGCCAATACGAGAGCACTTCCCTACCCTTCAATTCCCGCATCTTTCAGTGTAAATCAGACGCAAGGATGTCTGCCACTGGAAGTAGAATTCCGATCTGATTTTCTAGCCTTCCAACATTTGCAGAGTATGCAATGGAATTTCGGTGCCGGTGAACCCTCCACTACTATGGCCTCTGCTGTTTGCAAGTATGATGAGGTCGGAACCTATTATCCAACGCTTGTGCTCACCGATAATAACGGATGTATTTGGCGCGACACGTTGAATGTCGAAATACGGGTTTTCCCGGTTCCTCATGCGTCCTTTGAACTAGAAGACACTCTTATTCACTTACCGCATGCGGATTTAAAGCCACACAACACCAGTGAAGGAGCCGGCAACTACCATTGGGATTTTGGTCCTTGGGGGGAATCTCTTGAACACTCTCCAAGCTTCGATTTTTCGAGTGAAATAGAAGGCACTTCTGCGCTTGAGCTCACGGCCATTAACGCCTTCGGATGCACTTCGATTTTCTCCCAAACTGTGAAAGTCGTGCGCCCCATTTCATTTTTCATCCCCAATGCATTTACACCTGACCGCGATGGCGTCAATGATACATGGCTACCGGTTGGCAGCGGAGTAGATGCATCCCATTATCACTTGGACGTATTTGACCCATGGGGTACCGTTATTTTTTCTACAAATGACCTTGAGCAGTCTTGGGATGGCAAAAATGCAGCAACGCGTATTGACATGGCCCCCGGGCTTTTCGCCTATCGCATTGTGGCACGTGATTCTGAGCGCGGTGTGGGACATGAGTTCAAGGGTATGGTTGTACTGCTCCGTTAAATTCGTCGGTAAGCTTTACTTTTCAAGGTTATCCCCTTTTTATTGAAAAAGGCACTGATTCCCATGCAACTTTTCGTTTCTTTGGGTGTCTTTAGATTCAGGACCATATCCTTACGTGATAACCATGAAAAATCTTTTACTTGCCTCTGTATTTCTCGTCATCTCTGCCAATCTTCTTGCGCAATGTGGAGTGCCCGGATTTGTGTGTATGGGCGATGGCAATGTCACTGTGTCCGACGGTTTCAACCTATACGATGATGGTTTTGGAGGCCCCTACACGAATACAGATTACACGCTCGTGCTTTGTCCGGATACTCCGGGTGACGTGGTTCAATTAACCTTCAATGCATTCGCATTACAAACGAGTCCAAACGCAGCCAACAGCGATTACTTGAGTGTATTTGACGGAAACAGCACCGCTGCGCCGAGTTTGGGTGACTATACAGGGAACTCGATTCAAGGTTTGCAAATCACCGGAACGGTTACCAATACCTCCGGCTGTCTGACGCTGGTTTTTTCAAGCAATGGTGCTGACAATGTGAACTCTCCCGGTTTTGAGGCCGCTATACAGTGCACCACACCATGCGCCAACCCGCTCGCAGCCTCAGCCATTGTGAACCCTGCACCCGTTGACCCGACTATTCAGACGGTGAATGTTTGCCTTGGTGATGACATCACTTTCGGCGATGCGGGTTCGACCGCTCAGGCCGGTTTCAATCTCGCGCGTTATATCTGGAACTTCGATGATGGCACAATCATCACCAATACCACAGCTGCGAACGTGCAGCATAGCTTTACTGAACCCGGGGAATACATCGTAGTGCTTACCGTTGAAGATGACAACCTAGGAGACGATGCCGTTGGTTGCCAGAGTTTGAATGTTCAACCCCTACAAGTGTTGGTGAGCACTTATCCCACGTTTACCGGTATGACCGACCTTGAAACCTGTCTGGGAGATACGGTTATGGGAGTTATGGTTATTGGCGAGAATGTGACGCTTCCCGATGACACCAACATTGGTGGAAGTGCGTCGGGAACAACATGGACGGCTTTGCCGCCGCAAGTTGTGGCAGGTGAAACCTACCTTGCCGACGGGGCCGGATTTTCCTATTCAACCTCCCTGAATTTCGACTTTTTCGAGGCCGGCGCAACACTCAACTCGTGCGACGACCTTGATAGCATCTTCGTGAATATGGAGCATAGCTACATGGGGGATCTCGGGCTCTATATCACCTGCCCCAACGGTACGCTTGTTAATCTGGTAGAGTGGGCCACCAACGGCGGCGGCGGAACATTTCTCGGACAGGCACTGGATGATGCAGGTACCGATCCCGGCGTTGGTTGGGATTACGCCTGGACACCTACCGCTACCAATGGAACTTGGGGCGCCAACAGTGGTACCAACACGGTGGGTGTCACAACACCAACACTCGGAAATGCGCTTGCACCCGGTATTTACCAGTCAGCAGAAGATTTGTGCTCTTTGGTTGGGTGTCCGCTCAATGGACAATGGACTTTTTCAGTAGCAGACAACCTGGCCATTGACAACGGCTACATTTTCTCCTGGGGTATTGGTTTCAATCCGGAGTTATACCCCGGGGTGACCACCTTCACGCCCACCATTGGTGCCGGAGCTGATTCGTCCTTTTGGGTTACAAACGGCCCGGAGAATGGAATTCAATGGATTTCAGATATCTCCACCGATGCCGATATCATCGAGATTATCCCGGAACAACTTGGGGTATGGGACTTTACCTACCGCGTGATTAACAGCTTTGGGTGTATGTTCGACAGTACCATTCAAGTTACGGTTACTCAAGCCCCTTTTGTGACGGCAGGTTCCGATGCCGTCGTGGCGTGTTTACCGACTCAACTGGATGGTGGATTGCTCAATGAACCCGACGTTGCCTGCGCAGACTGCGGCAACTACACCTATTGCTACACCACTTTTGATTTTTACCAGCAGACCTATTGCCCCGACAATGCCGGTGATGGTTTTGTCACGATCTCCTTCACTGCCGGTGAGCTCGCCGTGAATGATAACCTTTATGTGTTCGACGGACCTAACACATGGCCTTCACCCCAGTTAGGCTTTTATACCGGTGACTTAACCGGATTGAGTTGGACTTCGACCGACCCTTCGGGCTGTCTTACGTTTTACATCTCAGAATGGGACGGTGTTGGAAATTGTGTGGATGGCGGAGCAGCAGAATGCGCCTACTCAGTGACGGCGGGAAGCGCTGTAGCTGCAGGATTCGTATGGGAATGGACTCCCGATAACCCTTTAGACTTCCCCAATACACCGGAGCCTCAAGTTTTAGGATTACCTCAACCATCAACCACTTTTACGCTGGTTGGATATCCGGCAGGCCATCCCGGTTGTGCCAGTTCCGATCAGGTTGTGATTTCAATCGACCCCAATAACGATCCCGGAATTGGAGGTCCACATGAAATATGTGCTTCAGATAGTCCATTTGATTTATTCAGCCTCCTTGGTGGCACTCCTGTGAACTGGGGAGAATGGCTCTTCAATGGGGTTCCGCTTGCTAATTCAACCTTTGATCCGCAAACCAGTTTACCCGGGGACTATGTTTACTTCCTGGATAGTGGTCCGAATTGTTCAAGCTCTTCAACGATTACCATCAATATGCCGCTTCCCACAACCATGACTATCGCGGATGATACAACCTTGTGTGACGCAGGAACGGTTAATTTGGATTTGTATCTCCTTACTCCTGGGCTTCCTCCATACAACTACAACTGGGAGTTTAATGGGCAACCGGTTAGTTCTATGGAAGATTTTATGATGAATCCCACTGAAAGTGGTCAAGCATGCCTCACCGTGACAGATGCTTGCGATTACAGTATCACCCAATGCCTGCAGGTGGATGTGCTCCCTCCTATTTCACCCGCATTCACGGCTGATACCACTCAAGGCTGTTGGCCAAATGAATATGTGCTCAGTGTAGAAAACGAACTTACCGAATATTCTACTTCGCGTTGGATGCTTTCCGATGGCAGTGTGATTCTCAACCAACCCAATGCGCCTGTATCTTTTGATGCTCCGGGGCTCTATGGAGTAGAATTGATTCTCATTAATTCCGCAGGCTGTGAGTACTCGATTGCCAACAACGCCTACCTCACCAGTTACGCACCACCTACAGTTGGCTACACGGTTGGTCCTCAGCCGACAGACATTTACGACACTGAACTTCACTTTGAGAGCGTAACCAATGGTTATCCCATTACTGATTACGCCTGGACCTTCAGCAGCACGGCGGGTGGGTTACTTGGAGGATCGGCTGCTGCTAATCCTGTATTCACCTTTCCTAATGACTATGGTGGAACATATTTGGTTAATCTTGAAGTCACTGACATTCATAACTGTACTGCATTTGTTTCAGGCAACACTGTTCAAATCAACGATATCACGCAATTCTACATTCCATCCGGATTTACACCAAATAACGACGGACTCAACGACGTGCTTCAATTTGTTGGAGCGGACATCGATGAAACGCGCTTTCAGTTTGAGGTGTTTAATCGATTTGGAGAAAAGATGTTTGAGTCGGCTGATCCCAACTCTGCCTGGACAGGAAATACCGGAAACGGGGAATACTATGCCCCTAACGGTGTATACTCCTGGAGAGCCATTGTAGTATCTAAGTCAACAGGCGTGAAAAAAGAAATCAACGGTTCGATTATCATTATGCGATAACAGCTGTAATGTATCATTGAAAGAAAAGCCACCTCAAAAAGGTGGCTTTTTCACATTTCATTGAGGATAGAATTCCCTTCATTGAGGATTATTAGGGACAAATAAGGGCTTCGTGGGCTAAATTTGCAAACGATGGACTTATCCTTCTCCAATTCCATGATGAAACACTTGTGTCGATTGACGGCGTTGTCGTTTGCGCTTTTTGTTTGCGGCCATTCCACCGTTGTAGGACAGATAACGGTAAATGCCGGTATCAACAACCAAACCTTCTCTACGTGCAATGAGTTCATCATTGACTCCGGAGGTCAAGGTGGTCCAGGATATAGCAACGATGAGAATGTCACGTTCACCATTTGCTCCGACAACCCGGGAGATCAGGTTACGGTAACCTTCAACTTGTTTTCATTGAGTCCCGTTGATACGCAACCGGGTAATGGAGACAACTCCGATCAGATGTACGTATTCGATGGTCCGAATACAGGCGCTAACTCTTTGGGTAACTACGGAGGAACCGGTCTACAGGGAGTTGTTATTCAGGCTACTCCACAAAACACAACGGGATGTCTTACTTTTCAATTCGTTTCGAATGATAGCGGTACCGGCCAATTTACGGCTTCTGCATCCTGCAATACTCCCTGCGCTACACCGCAGGCGGGAGGAATTATCGTAGGCGGAATTACACAGGACAGCATTCGCGTTTGTGTTGGTGAAGAAATCACCTTCCGTGAGCAAGGCTCAATGGCGCAGCCCGGATTTAATTTGGTGAGCTATACCTGGGACTTTATGGATGGTAGTAATGAGACCGTCACTGCACCGGGGGCGGATGTAACCCACGCCTTTTCTCAAGCGGGTAACTATTTGGTGCAGCTATTTGTTCAGGACGACAATCCGGACAATGTATGTTTGAATTCCAACTTTATTTCCCTGGATGTATTGGTTGCAACTATCCCAAGCTTTGCCGGTTTCCAGGAGGACTTGGTTATGTGTATCGGAGAGGAACTGAACTTCACTGCAACACCGGAACTCTACGAGGTAACGTGGACAGGCTTTAACGGCAATGTTGAGATTGAAAACGGCTGCTTACCCGATACACTTTTAGGGATTTCTCAAGATATCGAAATTTTTCAAATGGGTTTTCTAGCGGGAACAACTATTGAGAGCATCGGGGACATTGAGAGTATCTGCCTGGAAATGGAGCACAGCTTCATGGGCGACCTCGTCATCTATGTTACCTGCCCCAATGGTCAACAAGTGATGCTTCATCAACAAGGAGGCGGCGGAACGCAAATCGGCGTTCCCGTTCAGGAGGATAATATTGACTGCGATAACCCCGCCACACAAGGTGAAGCCTGGAATTATTGTTTCACCCCTAATGCAACAGAAACTTGGGTGGAATGGGTGAACAATAGCGGTGGCTTTGGCGGAACACTGCCCGAGGGCGATTACGAGCCCGTTGCGCCGTTGGACGGACTGATTGGTTGTCCAACCAATGGTATTTGGACATTAACGGTAGTTGATAACTGGGCGGCTGATGATGGGCAGTTGATTGGTTTCGGGCTAAATCTCGATCCTTCACTTTACCCCGACATTGTAGAATATACGCCTCAAATCTCGCCGGATGCTTCCGGCTCCTATTGGACAAGCCCTGCTCCTTTTGCAGTTATTGAAGGCACCAGTATGGATGAAATCACCATTACTCCCGCTGCAGAGGGTGTATTTGAATACACCTATAATGTCATCGATGACTTTGGTTGTTCGAACGACACGTCCTTCTTTATCACCGTCTTTGAGGCGCTCCTGGTTCAAGCACCGGATGATTTCACCATTGGTTGTGATGACTTGCCTATGGTTGCTTCTTTCCAAGGTTTACCTCCTTCAAGCTGCAGTGATTGCGGTGAATTCAACTACTGCTACATTGACAATGATAATTTCACATGGACGTTCTGTCCTGATGTATTAAATGACGGTACTGCGCTGACATTTGAATTTATTGACGGCGCCATGGAAGCAGGATTCGAGGACTTTCTCGTTTATGACGGAGCTTCCACTGCGGCACCTTTGATTGAGGCGTGGAGTGGTGGCGACGCCTCCGGTCAGTCATGGACCGCAACCAATACTGACGGTTGTATTACGGTTAGTTTTACCTCAGATGGCAGTATTTCCTGCAACGGTGGAAGCTATTCTGAATGGACGTATGCTGTTTCCAACGGTGGACCCGAATATGAATGGCAATGGACTCCGGCCACTTTCCTCGATGATCCAACCATACAAGGTCCAACTATTGTTGATCTTACCTCACCTGTAACCTACACTGTGACCGGTTATCCCGTTGGGCATCCAAACTGCGCCAGTTCTGATGAAGTGGTTGTTTCACTTGACCCGGGTAGTGATCCCGGTGACGACAATACAATTACTGTTTGCACTACGGAGCTTGCTTTCCTGATGACCGACAGCCTCGGTGGAAATCCTTCCTCTGGGGGCGTTTGGACAGATGCTGCCGGCAATGTAGTTACGGATGGAATGTTTGATCCTTCAACCGGAACAGGCGGTGTGTTTTCGCATACCATTCCCGGAGGGTGTTATGATCCTGCTGAACTGACAGTTCAGATTTACCTGCCGCTGGATTTATCTATTTCAAACGACACTATCATTTGTGATCAAGGCGTGGTTGATATGGATGTGTATTCGCTGAGTAATGGTCTTGCACCCTATTCTTACGCGTGGACCTATGCCGGTAGTGATGTTGGAAATACAGCGCAAATTGACTACGCACCGACAGGCTCCGGACAAGTGTGTATTGAAGTTAATGATGCTTGTGCATACACCGCCAATCAATGTTTTAACGTCGAAATGCTTCCTCCCGTTGAAGCTACCTTTACAGCAGATACCACGGAAGGCTGTTGGCCTGATGCCTTCCATTTATCCATTACATCTGATCCTACCACGTTTAATAATTCAACTTGGACCTTTGCTGATGGTAGCAGCTATTTTAATGTGAATGACCTTGAAGTAAGTTTCGAAAACCCCGGTCAATACAATGCTACCCTTACCTTGAGTAACTTAGTAGGGTGCCAGTACATTGCAAATATGCCTCTCACTCTGTACAGTTACGCTCCACCTGTTGTGGGATACATTGCAGGGCCTCAACCAACCGACATCTACGATACCGAAATCCACTTCGAAAGTGTTATTTCCGGATACCCGATTCAATCGTATGCCTGGACGTTTAGCGAAGTAGACGGCACCCTACTTGGAGGTTCAAATCAAGCCAATCCTGTTTTCACCTTCCCCAATGCATATGGAAATAACTACATTGTTACACTTGAGGTGACCGACATTCATAATTGCTCTGCGATGACCACCGGTAATACTGTTGTAATCAACGATATTCCTCAGTTTTATATACCAACCGGCTTCACTCCCAATGGAGACGGTCTTAACGATGTACTGCAATTCATTGGAGCTGACATTGATGAAACACGCTTCCAATTTGAAGTGTTCAATCGTTTCGGGCAAAAGATGTTTGAATCGAATGATCCGAATGCTGCCTGGACAGGAAATACTGCCGATGGCGAATACTATGCTCCTAATGGCGTTTATTCTTGGAGAGCAATTGTGGTATCTAAATCAACAGGCGTAAAAAAAGAAATCAACGGCTCGATAATCATCATGCGTTAAAACAAGGTCGGCGGCTCATATAGCTCAGCGTAGTCGTGCTTGCGAAAAGCATCGGGAGTATTACCCGGAGAATATTTTCCGCGTAAGGGTTTGACGGTGTGAGCGCGTAACTCCCCATCAGCGAGCGGAACCAACATGGCCTTCAATTCATCGACGGGAGTTTCATTGCTGATCCAGCGCAGGAGGTTTTCCCCCTCCAGAAATACCGGCATTCGGGGTTCTTCCAGTTCGGGGTTGTTATGAATCTCCTTCATGAGCGCATTTCCCTTCGTGGTTAGGATGGCGAAGGTGAGCAAGGTCTCCCCTTTCTCATGGTCGCGCCATTCATCGCACACCACGGCAATCCAACGCACGTCTTCTTCTTTCCAATCAATGAAGTAGGGAAATTTTTTACCCTTGACATGCTTGTATTCGTAAAAGCCGGTGATGGGCAAGAGACCTCTGCGTGTGGACGCGGCGTGCTTGAAAGCCGGTTTCTCAAAGAGGGTTTCAGCACGAGCGTTGAGTGTCATGTTGCTCATCTCCATGGCCGCGGTCCAATCTTTTGTCCAGAGCGGAATTAACCCCCAATGCATTTCCTGCCAATGTATGCTGTGTTGATTCAATAGAATAGGTAACCCCGGATGCTCAAATCCGGAAACAGCAAACAACGGTTTGCCATGAATCTGCTCACGAAAGATGCGCAACGCTTCTTCGATCTCTCCCGGTGTTGAATGTTTGCGCTGTCCCTGCTTTAAGATTCGCTCCTCCAATTGTTGGATGGTATAGCACATTGATTCGAAAGTAGAAAATTATTCGTTCACTCCATCATTTATTGTCAACACTTACCTTCGCCATCATGAAAATGACCAACCGCAGCGCACTTCTGTTGCTCATCATGCCCTTGCTTGCGATGCTGCTCATGGTAATATTCGGGTTTCGCAAGAAACCACCCGTGGCCGAATTAAAAATCGAACTCGGCCGACAGCTTTTTTTCGACAAAGCACTCAGTCATCCCAATGGTCAATCGTGCACTGTTTGCCACGCGCCGAAAACAGCTTTTTCGGACCCCAACCATGCAGTAGTTTCCGAAGGAATGGTGGATGGCGCGTTTGTGAATCGCAATTCGCAATCACTGGCTTATGTTTCTTTCATCCCACCGCTTCAACGCAGCGCCAACGGAGAGTATTTCGGGGGGCTTTTCTGGGATGGTCGATCTTCCTCGCTCACGCATCAGCTCTCAGGGCCTTTTTTCAATCCTGCAGAAATGAATAACGCCGATACGCTGTCGTTAATCACAGAAGTAAAGCAAGCTCCCTATTACCGATTATACAAACAGGTTTATGGTCGAATTAAAGATCCAAAAACCGCCTACAATCAGCTATGCGAAGCCATTGCTGCGTTTGAAAGCAGCGACGTGTTCAACGAGTTTTCTTCCAAATACGATTACTATCTCGCCGGAAAGGTTCAGCTCAGTGAGCAAGAAAGAAAAGGATTGTCGCTTTTTGAAGGAAAAGGCCGTTGCAACGCATGTCACTTGACCACTCCTCAGCCGGAAAGTGGGCGCGTACTATTCACTAACCACCACTACTACAACCTGGGTATTCCTCGCAATCCCCAAAACCCTTTTTATTCGACGTTTTCAGAGATTAATCCACAGGGAGAAGCAGCTATCGACTTGGGATTAGGTGCAGTGGTTCAGGACGAAAATCAGAACGGGAAATTCCGTGTCCCAACCTTGCGCAACGTTCAGTATACCGGCCCCTACTTTCACAATGGTTATTGCGCTACGTTGCAGGAAGCCGTTCACTTTGTGAATGCGCGTGACGTAGATTCAATATATCCTCGACCTGAAGTTTCTCAGAATGTCGCTCATCAAATTACAGGAAGTTCAAGACTGACTGTTGAAGAAGAACAAGCCATCGTGGCTTTTTTACTGTGTTTGAGTGATGGCTACGAACGCTGATGAAGCCGCAGAAATTCTCCAGTAGGTGACGTTTTCGGAATCGCTGAAGGCGAACCCTCATACACAATTGAACCGCCGTCGACTCCGCCACCGGGGCCCATATCGATTATCCAATCGGCACATCGAATGACATCGGGATTGTGTTCGATGGCAATAATCGAATGACCTCGTTCGAGCAGTGCTTGAAACGAATCCATCAACTTCTTCACGTCGTGAAAATGCAACCCCGTGGTAGGCTCATCAAAGATGAATAAGGTATGCTGCGCACTCGCACCTTTAGACAGGAAAGAGGCCAGCTTGACGCGCTGCGCTTCTCCACCACTGAGCGAAGAAGAACTTTGACCTAATCCGATGTATCCTAAACCTACTCGCTGGAGCGGCTTCAGACGCTCAATGATGTTGCGATTGACGATCTTGTCTCCGTCTGCGGAAAAGAAAATGATAGCCTCATCGACAGTCATATCCAGAACATCACTAATCGATTTTCCTTTGTATTCGATTTCGAGCACTTCCTCTTTGAATCGCTTGCCTTTGCAGGCATCACACACCAGCTGAATGTCGGCCATAAACTGCATGGTGATGGTTTGAACGCCTTCACCCTGGCATGCCTCGCAGCGCCCGCCTTCAACATTGAAGCTGAAATGAGACGGCTTAAACCCGCGTTGTTTCGCCACGGGCTGAGCGGTATAGAGCGATCGAATATCGTCGTAAGCCTTGATGTACGTCACGGGATTCGAACGTGAGGATTTTCCGATTGGATTTTGATCTACCATCTCGACTGCGGCTATCGTTTTCACATCGCCCTCAAGACCATCATAAGCGCCAACATGTCCGCTAGGCAAGGCTCCCAACTCCTTTTGCACGGCGGGATAGAGGATGCTGCGAACAAGGGTAGATTTTCCGCTTCCACTCACTCCGCACACTACCGTGAGGCAACGCAAGGGGAAGGTTGCGTCGATGTTGCGCAGCGTGTTTTCGCGTGCTCCACGGATAATCAACTTATCCTTTCCGATTTTTTTTAACGCCGTTCGCGCGATGGATTGCGTTCCATTCAGGTATTGCGCCGTGAGGGTGTTTCCTTCTGCAATAAGATCCGGCAGTGTTCCCGTGAACATCACTTGTCCTCCCAGTGTCCCGGCCTCCGGCCCCATATCGATAATGCAGTCGGCGGCGCGCATAATTTCTTCGTCATGTTCTACAACGATGACGGTATTGCCTTGATTGCGCAGATTTTGCAGCACGCCAATCAATCGATGGGTGTCGCGGGCATGAAGTCCGATGCTGGGTTCATCCAAAATATAGAGGGAGCCTACGAGTGCACTTCCCAGACTGGTGGCCAAATTGATGCGCTGTGATTCTCCCCCACTCAACGAATTCGAGAGACGATTGAGCGTCAGGTATTCCAAACCTACCTCACGCAAATAGCCGAGGCGATTGCGTATTTCGACCAAAAGTCGTTGCGCCACCTTGGTGTCATGCTCGTTCAAGGTTAACTCACCAAAGAATGAGAAACAGTCTCCAATCGGCATTTGAACCAATTCGGATATTGACTTGCCGCCAATCTTCACGTAGTTGGCGTCCTTGCGCAAGCGTGTACCCTGGCATTCGGGGCATTTCGTTTTTCCGCGATAGCGACTGAGCATCACCCGGTATTGAATCTTGTAAGATTCACTTTCGAGATGCTTGAAAAAAGCATTCAATCCGCTAAAGTGCTTGTTGCCCGTCCACAGCAATGTGTATTGCTCTGCAGTGAGCTCCGCAATGGGCTTATGAATCGGGAAGCTGAATTTGGCAGCGTGGTAAATCAACGCTTGCTTCCACTCGCCCATCGTTTCGCCTCGCCAGCAAGCGATTCCATCCTGATATACACTCAGTTTTCGGTTGGGCATGACCAGATTCTCATCGATGCCGATAATGCTGCCGAAGCCTTCACACGTTTTACAAGCGCCAACGGGATTATTGAAGGCAAATAAATTGACATCAGGTTCTTCGAACGTGATGCCATCTGCTTCAAAGCGATTATTGAAACTTGCACCGTGTCCGGTATCGGGATGCATCACAGCACATTCACCTCGTCCTTCAAAAAATGCGCTTTCTGCGCTATCGACTATGCGTGAGGATGTTTCGTCATCGTGTGAGATTGCAATACGGTCTATGACCAGCGACCAGGTATCGGTTGGTTTTGCCTTCGCGCTATAGTCTTCAATTGTGGTGATTTCACCTTTGTGTGCCACCCTTGAAAAGCCTTGCTGGGCGAATACATCCAAGCGCTTTTTCACCTCCTTGACGGGGCCAACGGGGGCAAGTAGCACCACGCGCTCGCCTTCCTTTTGAGCCATGCAGTAATTCAGCACGTCCTCCGCGCGATGACGCTTTACTTCCTTTCCCGAAACAGGCGAATAGGTTTTGCCTATACGCGCAAACAACAATTTTAAATAGTCATAGATCTCCGTGGAGGTACCAACGGTTGAGCGGGAAGAACGTCCGGTTACCTTTTGCTCAATGGCAACTGCCGGACTGATTCCAATGATAGCATCGACGTCGGGTTTATCCAAGCGACCTAGAAATTGACGCGCATAACTACTCAGGCTTTCCACGTAACGGCGCTGCCCTTCTGCAAATAGCGTATCGAAAGCGAGCGATGATTTACCGGAACCACTAAGTCCTGTAATGACGGTCAGCTTGCCGCGTGGAATAGCCACCGTCACATTTTTGAGGTTGTGCATTCGGGCCCCCTTGATGATGACGAATTTCTTCGGATCGAGGTCGCCTGATTGTTGTTCGGTTGGTTTTTTCTTGGTTGTTACCCGGCCCATAATGCTGCAAAGTTCATCAGAGAAACAACAAGACGGTAAGCATGTTCACAATTCAATTGACGTAAATCCCACTGGAGTCAACATTTTGTTTTTCAATCCATTAAATCAATGTCGGGATTCCTTCACTGAAGCCTTTATACCGCTTGAGTTGCGCTGACAATTGTCAGTTATAGCCAAATCCCCGAGGAGTTATGTAACCAAAAAAGGATTGCAGCAGTACAAGGACCGTTTTCACATCAGTCCAATTAGAACAATGAACAACATGAAAAACCTAACTGCCCTATTTCTGTTGATGGTTCTGGCCACATTCGGCCAATCTCAAACCACGTGTCCCTCGGACGCACTCAACGATTCACTGCTCACACACGACATGGAATTCAGCCGAAGCTTCTTTTATATGGAGCACGTATTGAATCAAAAGCGTAACCAGCACCCTTCAGAACGTACCAACGATTTGTACACGCTGCCGGTTGTTGTGCATATCATTCATGCCGGCGAAGCCTATGGCACGGGAGTGAATATCACCGACGAACAAGTATTCTCTGCTATTGAAGCGCTCAACGAAGATTTTCGCCGTATGCCCGGAACCAATGGTTTCGGTAATGGCGTTGATGTCAATATCGAGTTTTGCTTGGCAGCCCGTGACCCGCAAGGTCAGCCTACCAATGGAATTGTTCGCGTGAATGGAAGTTCGGTTGCGAATTATGCCACCATGGGCATTGAGTCATCGGGAGGAACAGGCGCTGTAGAAGAATCGGTAAAGGCTCTTTCCACGTGGCCCAGAACGTCTTATATGAATATCTGGGTGGTTAATGAAATCGAAAATAACAACGGTGGCAGTGGGATCCAAGGCTACGCTTACTTCCCTACCAATAATCCCGTTGACGGAATCGTCGTGCTTTACAATGCATTCGGCACAGTAGGTAATTTGAAGTCCTACACCAATATGAATCGTACACTCACGCACGAAGTTGGTCACTACCTGGGATTGTATCACACGTTTAATAGCACTTCTGCCTGCGGCGCTGAGACCAGCTGCACCACGCAAGGTGACCGTGTTTGCGATACACCACCCACCATCCAGGCAGGTAGCTGTAGCAGCCCGGCCTGCGGTGGAACACAACAGGTAGAAAACTACATGGACTATACCTCTCAAACATGCCAAGACATGTTTACTGATGGTCAAAAATTACGCATGCGCACCACGTTGGAAACACAGCGCACCAGCATGCTGACATCCATGGGCTGCATGCCGGTTTTCCAGAATGATATTGGTATCACAGCCGTTTTAAGTCCATCGGGAACAAACTGCTCAGGCGGTGTGCAGCCTCAAGTAACTCTTGGCAACTTTGGCGGAAATACACTGACAACAGCAACGATTTATTACAACGTTGATGGTGTGGGTTCATCTACTTTCAACTGGACAGGTAGCCTTGTATCAGGTGCTACTACTACTGTGACACTAGGCAACATTAACCCAGCCGGTGGTAATCATACGTTTTATGCTTGGACAGGTCTTCCTAACGGATCAAGCGATCAGAACGCATCCAATGATCAGGCAACAGGTGCCTTCGGAATTATCAGCGGCTCACCCGCTGAGTTAGATGTTGTACTCGACTACTACGGAAATGAAACTTCATGGACAATCAGCGACCAAAGCAATGTGGTATTGATGTCCGGAGGTCCTTATGTTAATGGTCAGCAAGGTTTGCACAATATCACGCCTGTTTGCCTTGCTGCGGGTTGTTACACCTTAACCATGAATGACGTTTATGGTGATGGTCAGGGTTTCACAAACGGTAGCTTCACACTAACATCCAGCACAGGCGCTGTGTTGGCCACCGGTTCGGGTAACTGGGGTGATATGTCGGTGAATGATTTCTGTATTACTGAAACAACACCTCAAGGGGATGCACCGGTTGCTTCCTTTACGATTCAGGACAATACGCTTTGCCGCAATGTGCAGAACGATTATACCAGCACAAGCACAAATACTCCAACTTCCTATAGCTGGGTATTCGAAGGTGGCTCACCTGCAACATCAACAACTCAGAATCCGCAAAACGTGACATACGCAACAGCCGGAACGTATGACGTGACGCTCACTGTCAGCAATGCTTTCGGAAGTGACACCTATGTGTGTGCCAACTGTGTTACGGTGCAAGCCGATCCTGTTGTAACTCTTGCTACCGTTAATCCCGGTTGCGGTCAGAATACGGGTTCTATTACTACGAACATAACAGGAACGGGTCCATACACCTACGCATGGAATAACGGAGCTACCTCAGCGAATTTGAATAACCTGGGCGCAGGCAGCTTCAGTGTAACGGTTACTTCGGCGCAAGGATGTTCAGGCCAGGCGTCAGCCTCACTTACCATGGCTGCAGGATTATCCATCGCCGGTAATGTTCAGAATATCACCTGTGCCGGTTTGAACAACGGAAGTATTTCACTCACCGTAACAGGCGGCACGGGCAACAAGACGTATGCTTGGAATAATGGTGCAACAACTGCTTCAATCAATAACCTATCTGCAGGTAATTACAGTGTGACCGTTAGTGATGCTGCAGGATGCACCGCTTCGCAATCCTTTGCGATCACAGCGCCTCAGGCTATCAGCATCAGTGGGCAGGCCAACGCGGTGATTTGCTTTGGCGATAACAATGGCCAAATTCAAGTGAGCGCCACAGGAGGAACAGGCAACAAATCGTTCAACTGGAGCAATGGCGCTGTGGGTACCGGTATCACCGGATTGACTGCCGGCAGCTACACAGTAACGGTTACCGATGAAGCCGGTTGTTCTGCGTCTCAGACCTTCACCGTTGGTTCACCTAGCGCGATTGTTATCAGCGGCAATGTAGATAATGTCAACTGCTTCGGCGAGAGCAACGGAAGTATTGGTGTAAGTGCAAATGGCGGTTCGGGTGAAAAAACGTTTACCTGGAGCAATGGATTCAATGGTGCGATATTGAATAACGCAGCGGCCGGTTTATATACTGTTACAGCTACTGATTTGGCAGGCTGCTCTGCTCAGGCAAGCTTCACCATCAATCAACCTGCTGTGCTTGAGTTGAATCTTACCGATTTAGATATTGCCTGCGGAGACGTTAGTGGATCGGCCATCGTAGGTCCTGCAGGTGGAACTCCCGGTTACGATGTGAACTGGAGCAATGGTCAGACAGGTTATAGCATTGAAAATCTAACTCCCGGGAACTACAGTGTGTCCATGACCGACAACAACAATTGTCAGGTGTCGGCTGATTTCACGATAACCCAAACGGATAACCTTGTGATATTGCTGGAAGTAAATCACATCACCTGCTTCGGTGCGGCGAATGGAAGTATTGATGCATCGATTAACGGCGGTGATCAGAATTATACTTTGGAATGGAACAACGGAGCAACGGGCTATTCACTGAGCAACTTGCTTCAAGGCCAATACTCGTTGAATGTATTTGACGGATCGGGTTGTACCGGTTCAGCAAACATCGTTGTTGAAGAACCTGCTGCATTAATTGTCGATATTGACGCTAACGACATCAGTTGTCACGGTGCAGGCGATGGTTCAGCTCAAGCGATTATTTTGGGTGGAACAGCACCTTACCAGATTGGTTGGAATAATGGACAAACTTCAGAACAACTCAATGACTTGAATGCCGGAAATCTCACCTTAAACGTGGTAGATGCGCATGGTTGCACTGCTCAAGCAGCTGCCTCTATTGAAGAACCATCCATGTTGGTTGCCAATGTCATCATCACCGGCGTCGAGACTTGCGCAGGTAATGATGGAAGTGCAGAAATATCGGTAGAAGGCGGTGTTCCCGGTTACTCAATTCTTTGGAGTAACGGTGCAACCGGCAATAACCTGGAAGCTGCCGCTGCTGGAAACTACAATGTAGCAGTCACCGACGCCAACGGTTGCAGCCTGCAAATGCAAGCGGTTATCACATACGAATGCGAAACTGTCGTTCCGCCAACCCAACTGATGGCTCAGTTCTGCAATACCTCAGAATTTACATTGGATGGCACACTGGCTTGTGATGCAGTGGAAGGCGCCGATCAATACATGTGGCGAGTATCAACTCCGACAGGTACCATCATCATCGATGAGTTTACCGCAGACAATCAATTGTCCATGGCGTTGATTCCGGATGTGGATTACAGCACAACGTATGTAGTGGGTATCAAGGCTCGTGTAGCCGGTGTTTGGGGGCCATTTGGGGACTACTGCTCTGTGAGCACTGAGTCAATGGACTTACCGGTAACCGGTATTCTTGATGCCGATTGCGGTGCGACGATTTCTTCATGGGGTGTATTCATTCATGCAACCGCAATTCCAAACGTACTCAACTACGAGTGGCATATCACCGGTGACAATTATGACTGGACAGCCTTCACCGCTACACCTGAATTGGAAATCGTAGAAGCCATGATGCTTATTCCGGGTGAGTCATACATGATTGAAGTACGCTGCGCATTGGGTGCCGGAGTATTCACCGAATGGAGCACAACTTGTGGATTTGACATTGCCATTGAGATGAACGTTGCAGATAGCATAGAGAACACAGGCATCTTTAATGTCTATCCGAATCCGGGTAATGGTGAAGTGATTACCATTGTTAACGAAGGCTTCATGTCTGCGCACGATGCCATTCAGGTGAGCATTGTCGATGGCAGCGGTAAACAAGCAGAAGCATTCACTATCGCTGCGAACAGCGGATCAACATACCGATACGAATTTCATCAACGACTCGCTTCCGGTTTCTATGTGCTCGTTGCACAAAGCGGAGACAAGCGCATCGAAAAGAAACTTATAGTGCATTAAACGCTAGGGTGGAGACCACTATAGTTGGTCGAAATTAGATTGCCCGCAGGCCTCGTGCTTGCGGGCTTTCTAATTATATCCGTCAAGCAATGAATCGCCGGCGAATGCTCTCTGATGGAATCATGCAACTATCGTGTTTGCCAAACCATCGGTAGCGGTTTTTGGCTACGTATGCATAG